>OIXL01000015.1_pt1 | contig 132492 bp, 109 predicted proteins | sample 1587761 | NCBI WGS metagenome assembly OIXL01 (sample SAMN03283246) | human gut metagenome | biome: human-associated habitat; material: feces | host: Homo sapiens | place: Peru | collected 2012 | reverse complement strand
CCGCCGATTGCATAGCAAGGAGTTAAGCCTTCCTTTATAGAACGAGTGTTGCAATATACAAGCGCGTCATACCAGCTGATATAGTTTACAGGGTTGTTTTTTACATTGTCATCACCTGTAAGCTCGTTTCCGTCCTTGCCATAAGCCTTGGCGGTGCTTGGGTCGATTCCCATGACAGCCTTGTATTCTCCGCGTGTTACCTCATGGTCGCTCATGTAGAACGAGGCGATTTCAAAATTACGTCCGCCTACAAATACATCTGACGCTGGAGTCCAAGTTTCACTTCCTGAAATTGAAACGGCAGGAATTTCCACAAATCCTTTCGGAATTTTTGAAACCGCAGCAACATACACTTTTATTGAAATCCCAGAACTTTTATTTCCAAGCGTATCAACGGTAACAATATAATACTCGTAGTAAGCCTTGCTTGGTTCAACGGTAAAAACTTTTTTCTCAACACCTTTTGCAACTGGGTCGATACCCGACTTTCCAGAATCTGATGTTCCGTCGTTTGAAACAAAACAGATTTCCACATGGTCAAAGTCTTCGTCGACCGGATCTTTCCAAGTCAGCGTAACAGAAGTTTTTTCGGATGAAAGTTTAGCATCTAATTCCGACGCAACTTTTGGCGCAGTAAAGTCAAAGTTTGATATTGCAATCTGCGCTGTCTCTTCGCGTCCGTCCGAGTCGATTGCGGCAACCGAGTAAGTTCCGTTCGCAGTTTCGTCTGTGGCTTTTATTTCAAAAGTCCATGTCCTGTCAGTGCTGCCCTTTTTGGCAGGTCTTGCGGAAGAATCCGCAAGAAGCTTTGAGGCAACCTCGCTTCCGTCTTTTTTATACACAACTCTATCCACGCTTTGCGCCGCTGTTGTAATATTCGCAGTTATAGTAATAGCCGTATTGCGCTTTTCCGGCGGAACGCTCAAGTCAATCTTCAGAGGTTCTTTTGAATCCACCGCAACCGGTGTTGCTTTTACGGTAACGCCTGAACTTTTGTTTCCGCTTGTGTCCATTGTTTTTACGGTGAACGTGTATTCTGTGCCGTTTGCAAGATTTGGAACTTCTATATACTGCAAGCCCGGCGCCGCAAACACGCTTTTTTCTTCCATTTTTGCAAGCGAGCGTGTCATTGCAGACGATTCCTTGTAGGTAATCTCGATTCCGAACAGGTCTTCATCCTTAGGATCATTCCAGCTAAGCCCTATCCTTCCAGCCGTCGCGACAGACTTCAGGACGGTAACTTCCGCCGGAGGACTCATGTCAGATGAGTCAACCGGAGCGGCTTTAAGCTCAACTTTTTGAGCCTCATTGTGAGTTTTATCCAGCGCAAAAAGACTGAATGTGTATTCAGTTCCGTTATCAAGACCACGTATCAGCGCTGAAGAGTCTTTTGATTTTTCGCCAAGAATCACAAGCGGTTGCGTAACGTCTTTTGCCGCCGGAACGAATGTAATTTTCGTTCCGTAAAAATCTTCATCGGCAGGATTTTTCCAGCTTAAAAGAACACAGGCGTTTCCAGCCTTTGCGGCATTTTCCCCGGCAATAATTTTCTTCGGCGGAGTTGAATCCGGCTTTTTTTCCACCTCAACATACTCAGTGTCTGTTTCTGCCTTGCAGGCAAACAACGAAAGTGTAAAAACCGGCACCATCAAAAACAAAACAGCTTTCAAAGTTTTTTTCATAGCTTTCTCCTATAAAAAGTCTGCAATGCAAACTTTCTTAAATAAAATAAAAAGACCGTTGAGCCTAAGCGTAATCTTTTACGCTTAGGCTCAACGGTCTTTTAATAACTGAATAAATTGTATTTAAGAGAGAATTATCTACTGTTCTGTTCTGTTCTGTTCTGTTCTGTTCTGTTCTGACAAGATTGTGTTTCTCCCTTATTTTTTGTCAAGCAGTATTTCATTTTTTTCTTTATAACATGGTTTTTAAACTAAGTAAAGGAAAAAAGATCCATTTTGATTTCTATCTATTTTTATTCAACCTTGAACGTATTATCATTTTCATAAAACGTGAACAAATAAGTTCCTGCACTTGAAATTTCTACAGAAAAATTTGTATTTTTCCCAGCCGTGACAGAAGTCTGCATAGTTTCGCCTAAAGGAACAGTTTTTCCATCTTTATTTTCTTCTCCACTTCCGTAAGACAAAGTCCAGTCGCAGTATTTGTCAAACTTAAACTGATATGTTTTTGCCTCAAGCTTGACAGAAGTTGAAAAAGTCTTATTTTCTGAATCATATTCCATCTCATTGTAGCCAAAATTGTTCATGCTTCCGCGCAGAAAAAGGCGGTTATCTGTAAAAAGCATTTCTTTTGAAGTGTCGCCAAGATAATAAACGCGCGTTTCATAAGGAGCAATGGAATCGATTTTCAAAGCACCATCATCGATTGAAAGATTTTTTGCGTCATTAATTCCAATCAGAACTGAATAATTTGAAACATCAACAAGAGAAGAATTTTCAAACCAGAAATCATAATCTCCATAATTAATCAAACTTTGCACGCAGAGCAAACTGTCTTTTCCATCAGAAATTGTGTAGGCGACAACTGTATTTAAAGGATTTTCATTTGCGTCAACAGTGCAGCTTTTCAAAAATTGAACATCGCCATCTGCAAAAAGATTCGGATACGTCTTCCGCAATGCCAAAATCGCTTTGTTAAAGCTCAAAATAGACGACGGATTTGACTTCTGTTTATCAACTTCATTCCAATCAAGGTCTGTTCTGTGCCGGATGTCGCCAGTTCCATAAGAAGTATTATCCTTCATCCCGATTTCCTGACCATAATATATAAAAGGAACTGTCGGCCGCAAAAGAGACAAGGCGGTCGCCGCTTTTATACTAGCCTCATGCCCGGAATAAACAGATCCAAGCCGGTCAATATAGTTGTCGTGGTTTCCAATAAATGTTCCGTAAGATTTATTTTTCGCAGGATTTTTCCTTAACGAGGAAGAAAGATAACTAGATTCGCCATACCCAACACTGTCTACAGTTCCATAACCTTGATCAAAATCAAAAACCATGTTGAATTCAGGATTCTCGTCCGTTCCAAAATATTTTTCAAGCTGGCTTCTGTTGCCTGTAATCCAGGCTTCGCAAGTCATAAACTTTGGCGAAATATCTTTGTACGCGTCAATAACTTCTGTTCTAAGCTCTCTAAACCATCCGTGTGTTTCATCCGTGTCGTATTTTGAATCATTTGTTTCTATTAAATAGCGAACGGCGTCAACTCGTAATCCGTCAAAACCTTTGTTCAGCCAATAACGCACCACATTTTTCATCTCCTCGCGGACTTCCCAATTCCTAAAGTTCAAATCAGGCTGACCTTCCCAAAATGCCGCGTAATAATAGTCGTTTCCGACAGGATTTTTGTGCCAAGTGTCCGTGCTTCCCATTCCCGGATTCCAGGAAAGCTTCGTGTCGCTCCACAAATACCAGTCTTTTTTGCCGTTCTTTCCAGCGCAGGAATCGGTAAACCATTTATTCCTTTTTCCACTATGATTTGGCACAAAGTCAAAGATGATTTTTATATTTTTTTCGTGGCAGGCGTTTATAAGGCTGACTAAGTCAGCTTCTGTGCCAAAACAGCTGTTCACGGCGTAGTAATCCTTCACATCGTAGCCGTGCATATTTTCATCTTTATCTTTTGATTTATAATCACACTCAAAAATCGGCGAAAGCCAGATTCCAGAACAGCCCAAATCGTCTTGAATGTAGCCGAGATTGCTTTCAATTCCCTTAAAATCACCGCAGCCGTCGCCATCCGAATCAGCAAAACTTTTTACCCAAATGTGATAGAACGAAGTTTCCCGCCACCAGTCGTCATTCAATCCATCAGACTGATTTTCCGCCGCCTCCGCACTGATTTCCACATTTTTTGGACTTTTATAATTTTCGTTTCCAACATATTCAGCAAGATTTTCAGGAAAATCAGGATTTCCGCCATCCGAATCACTTCCGTTTTTGCAAGAGCCAAGCAAAGCCCACAAAACCAAAACCGAGCAAACAAAAAACTTAAAATTTTTCATAGTACGAAAAGGGCTCTCGCCCCCCCCCCGTCAAAAATATAGATAAAAAAACAATTAAATTCTATTGCAACTTATTCAAAAGTTTCTTATCAAATGAAAAAACATCAACTTTTAAAATATTATGGTATGAAATAATCAAACAATCAACAAAATCAAGTTTATACTCTGCAAATAACTTTAAAGAATTAATAATTACATCAAGATTTTCTATATGAATCAAATCCAAAAGTGAAAGTATTAATGAAGAAACTTGTCTTCTTTCTATCTTATAAACTCCAATCAGAACATAAATAACTTCTGCAAGAACTACTTCATTCGTATAAGCACCACTGTAAATTATATCCGAAGCAATATCAGCTTGTTCTGGAATATCATTTAATAAAAAACGAATAATTACATTTGCATCTATCAATTTATTCATCAAGATGTTTCTCCACAGCACCTTTTGCCCATGCACTTTTCTCTTGATCTCTAAGTCTTGGATTTGCATACTTAGACAAAGAACCTTTCAAAGAATCAATTTTCTTTGATTTTTTCAAAAGTTCATCTACATAGTCATTCACAAGTGTTATATAATATTCAGGTAATTGCTTTATTTTTTGTTCAACAATTGTGCTTGTCATAAAAACCTCCCTTTCTTAAATACAGTATATTGTAACTTCTTGATTTTTTCCATAAAAACTTGGGCGGCTTTTTGTCAGTTCGCCTGCGGCAAACCGCCAAAAACCAGGCTATTCGCCCTTCCGGCTTTCGCCTCCATTCCTGCGCTGCGCTCCAGAACGCCTGCGGCGGGGCTACTATCCTTGCCGCAATTGACACCTTATTTCCAGCCGACATATTTTTCTTCAAGAAGAACCAAATTACAACACCTTTGCTTTATAATTCTGTCATATTCAGAAAGATTCCTTTCTTCATCAAAAAGAAGCTTTCGCAGATTTTCAGCAGTTCTCAATATTCCTTTTTCGTCAGATTTGATTGAATTATACTGATTCTGAAGCAGACGGCGGTATTTTACATCAGTTATATTGGCAATATCAATTTCAATCAATGCAGAATCCAAAACAGGAATCATATTGTTAAAATTTATTGCACCATACAAACCATTATTTATCTTTCTGAAATCCTTACCGTTCTTCATTTTTTTATGCTTAGGTTTTGGAGAAGAAAACGGAGCATAATATTTTACAGAATTGACTTCAAGCACAATACCAACATATGGACGAGTCTGATTTTTATTTTCGGCGACCTTTGTATCAAACTGTCGCAAATAAGTTATAAAATCTTCTTTTATGTGATAAAATTTCATGTTTCCTCTGTAAAAAAATAAAAGGAGCCATTTCCGACTCCTTTATAAAAACTTGCGTTTTTTGGTTTTCACTTAATGGCAGAAACTCGCCGCTTTTTTAGCATCCCACTTACTTGGTAGGGATTCACCGCTTTTTTAGGGCTTCTCTAATATGGTGGAAGCTCACCTACATTTTCAATATAACAAGGATATTGAATGTCGTCAAGCAAAAAGTTTACACTTCATAATTAATTCTCTAATCTGACTAAATGCAATTTACACCATTCTGTAAAAAAATCCAATTTTTTTTGTTCAGTGTACACTGAACATAGGACTTGAAATAGTCCTATGTTGCGAAAACTCGCTTACGCTCGTTTTCGCAACATAATTATATCGGCGGATGATAAGCGCGGAGGAATATTTTCAGATGAGAAAAAACGGAAAAATTGTTGCGGCAATCGCAGTTGCAACGCTTGTATTTGGTAATTTTGCTTCTTGTAGTAAAAAAGGTGAAAGTGCAGAAAAACCTGCAAAAGAAAAAAAGACTTCAAAAGATGTTGCTCTTAAAGAAAATCCTGCATCGGATTTTAGCTATACAATGACTGATGACGGTCAAGGTGTATTGATAAGAAAATACATAGGCTCAAGTCCTAAAATCATTATTCCTGCAACAATTGAAGGTTTGCCTGTTTTGGAAGTTGAGGATTTAGCAGATTTGGATCATGAATACGGCGATTTATATAATAAAAATAATGTAACAATCACTCATATTTCTTTTCCAGATTCTGTTCGCTATACAGGAAGTAGTGGTAGTATTAAGGTTGCTATGTCTTTAAAAAACTATGACGCTCTTGAATATATAAAGTTTCCTGCAGGTATAGAAACGCATCCAGCTACCAGTTTTGGCAAACCATTATTAGATGCTGTTACAGGGAAACAAACATTAGAGTCATCTATACCTAGTGTGGAAGGTTGTGATAAACTAAATAAAATTATCATTCCAGAAGGCATTAAGGTTTTGCCGAATTTTGAAGATTGTAAAGCATTAAAAAGCATAACTCTTCCTTCTACAGTTGAAGTCATTCCGACATCATGTTTTTCTGGCTGCACAAGTTTGGAAGAAATCATTATTCCAGAAACAATTACAAAAATTACTTTTGACACAAAAACATTTGATGACTATTGGGGGGAAGAAACTATATACAAAAGTTACGCTTTTTTAGGCACACATTTAAATCTTGCTACACAAGCAAAGTTAAAGCAGTTAGGTTATAACGGCAAATTCTAAAATACAGAGAAATACAAGTTTTTAAAGTACTTAGTAGGACAGAAAACGGGGCTGTCTAAAAAGAAATGGACAGCTCTGATTATTTTAAATTTACAATCTTCTTTCCAGTGAAGAATATAAAACTCTCATGAAAAAGCGTTCCACTGAAAGTAAACTGTCTTTGGACAGACAAAAGGCAATTTAGGCTTCAGGCGATTTCATCTTCGGGGAAAAGAAAAAGTTGGAATTGAATGGGGATTATTGATGCTGGAATATGATTTCAGGCAACTGATTCGATTAATGAACACCTAAGAAAAAAAACGATAAACGAAAATCTACAAAATTCATTTAACATAAAAAAGGCCGCCCTTTATTGAAAATATTTCAACTTTAAGGACAGCCCCCTCTAAAAGTAAATTAAACCTTAAATAAATCTATCTCAGATCCAATTTGTTTGATATTTTCTGCAACTTTTCCAGAAATAGTAGAAAGAGCAGCTCCGGTTTCATTAATTTTTTCTGCACCTGTATGCATTTCTTCAATACTACCCTTCATGGTTTCGGTTGCATCCTGCAGCTTCTGAATCTCTGAAAGAATGTGCTTGTTACTTTCTGTCATTTCAGAAGAAGCTGAATGAACTTCAGATGTAGAATTATTCATAGACTTAAGGGCATCAATAATCTGTTTAGAACCAATCTGCTGTTCTTCCATTGCTCCCTTAATCTGCTCAACAATCTGACTGGTTTCTGCAATACTACGCTCAATTGCGGCAAACGCTGTATTAGTTTCATTAGAAACATTAACAACATCCTGAATTGTTTCCTGTATCTTCTGAAGCTCAGAACCAATTGTCTTAGACTGGTCTGTAGAAGTTTCAGAAAGCTTTCGAATTTCATCTGCTACAACGGCAAATCCCTTTCCTGCTTCGCCCGCATGAGCTGCTTCGATTGCCGCATTCATAGCAAGCAGGTTTGTCTGTTCAGCAATATTTGCAATTGCAGTATTGGCATCCTGAAGCATCTTTGACTGCTCTTCAATACGAATAATCTTTTCATTTGCATTGCTCTGAGTAGTAAAACCTTCACTTGAATGTTTTTGTAAAGTAGAGAATGAAGAAATCATCTTTCCTACAGAAATATTTACAGAATTTATGTTTCCAATCATCTCTTCTACTGCGGAAGAAGCTTCTGTTACACAAGCAGCCTGAGACTCAATCATATGCTCAAGAGATTCAATATTAGAACTAATCTGATTTACAGCACCAGATGTTTCCTGTACTGAATCTGCCTGAGAAATAATCTGATTATTTACACTCTCAATATTTGCAATAATTTTATATATAGAAGCAGAAGTATCCTGTGTACTTGACTGCAAATCTGTATCTACAGTTATAAGACTTGTCTTTGAATCCTGAAGATTCTTTACAATTCCCTGCAGCTTTTCAACAAAGGCATTAAAGCCATTTACAACATCACCAATTTCATCGTTTGTAGCTTCTGGAATACGCTGTGTAAGATCTGCATTTCCGCTGGCAATTGTTTCAATAGAATTCCTAACAGTTTTAAGAGGTTTAATAAGAAGCCCTATTAAGAAGAAAACAATTCCACCTGCAACAACGATTGTAAAAATGATGATAAAAAATACTGTAGTACGAAGACTCCTTAGAGAATTGAAATAAATATCAAAAGGAGCAACTGCAAATACTGTCCAGGTTGTTCCAGGGATTCTTTTGTAAGAAGCAAGAAGATGAGCGTGAATATTAGGATCAACAAATTCATCTATACCTTCTTTTCCGGCAAAAATATTATTAAGAATAAGTCCGAGCCCCTGTGTATCATCAAGGGTAGCATTCTTCCTGACTTTTTCTGTATCTTCATTTACATTTGCAACTGTAGAAGCAGTAGCCCAGTTAATTACTAAAGGATGCATTCCACCACCCATGTCTATATTTTTAATGGTTTCCTCTACAGAGTTTCCGCTGATAACCATTACAATTACACCAATCGGCCTATGGTTTTCATTATAAACCGGAACACTATAATGCTGAAGAATTGAATCTGTTACCGGACTATGAGTTGGATCTGAAGCGTAATCTTTACCCGCAAAAGCTTCTGTAAAATAAGCTCTGGTACCAAAATTCATTATGCGTCCATCACTTACTATAGCATCACCTTTTGCATCATAAAAAGCAAGATTCTCAAAATTATCTGCAAGTGTAGCAGAAATACTTTTAAGCTGATTTTGCTTTTCTTCAAGTGAAGCATTCTAATCTTTTATTATAGTTAATTCAGCAAGTGCATGTAGAGTCTGAAAGTGTTTCTCATTGATTGCTACAACTTTGTCTACAACAGCTGTAGAAGCATCTTCAATTCGGGCATAAACACTTTCTGTTAATCCCTTTGCTGCATTCTTATATGAAACTATACCAACAGAAACACTTGAAAAAACTGTTACTATAATAAACATCACAAAAAGTTTTACAGTAAGTGTAATCCGCAGTTTTCCTTTATTTGCCATATCTTTTCTTCCTTAAGAATGTCCTGCCCAAAGTGAACTTGGACTTTTTTAGGAAAGCTTATAAGGTGGATTAGGCCTACTGCTGTTGCAGCCAATAAGCTTTTCTGTTGATATCTGCAGTATGAAGTTTTTCTCTTCGTTCTGCAAGCCCTGATTCTTTTCTGCCTTCAAAATAATCCGCTGGAGTCAGATAAAGAAGTGCGCCGTGAAGACGCCCGTTGTTGTAAAAATCAATCCACTGTGCCATCTTTTCTTTTGCATCTTCATAACTGAAGTATGGAGTCTTACGGACATGTTCAGTTTTCAGCGTTGAATGAAATCTTTCCAATTTGCCGTTGCTCTTGGACCAAATCGTACTTTTTCATGATGTTGTAGACGCTTGCAGGGCGGACAAAGGCTACATTTTTTACATTTTTTACATAACCACTTGACATTCCCCCCCCCCGATGTAAAATGCCACATATTTTATTTTTTACAAGGAGGCTTTTTATGAAAGCTTTGAAAAAAAGTTGCACAGCGCTTATGCTTCTTGCATTTGCGTTCGTATTCGCATCATGCTCTAGCGGCAGTGATTCAGACGATGATGATAGCAGCACAAATGGCAAACCATCTTCTGATAGCAGCACAAATGGTTTGCTACCTTCTGTAGGAAAAAATGTTCTTGCCGGAAACTCTTATCAGTATTCACAGAAAGATGACAAAAAGACTAAGACAATTACTTATGTCTTTAAAGACGACACTGTTACAGAAACAGAAGTTGTGCAGCCAACAGGAGAATCATCAGAAACAGAAATAACGGAATACAAATACACTTGCAATGCAAATACCGGGCTTCTTTATTTGAACACTGTTTCTTACACTCGCGGTGGCGAAAAAATGACTTCAATGAATGATGTGTACAAATGTTTTGCAAAAGTTAAAGGCTGCACTGTTGAAGACGCAAAAGAATGACTTCAATGAATGATGTGTACGAATATTTTGCAAAAGCTAATAATTGGACTGTTGATGATGTAAAAAAATACTTATTCGATGCGGATATGTTTGCAGGAAAAATTTCTATGTGCTATTTCGTAAAGGATGATGGCAATATTCTTTTGGGCGACTACTTTGACGATGACAAAGATGTTGAAGTGTCTAAATTCGTTTATGCGGAAGATGCTGCACTTAGAGCAGATTTTGATGATGAAGAAATAGAACTAAATGTTGCTAAAAGATAGGCTGTCCAAACGGGCAGCCTTTTTTAGTCTCGTTGTCAATCTGGCAATTTGTCATTGTCGGATTTGATAAGACAATCTAAAAATGATTGCAATATACGCATTTGGATTTTCGGGTCAAGACCGACAATGACAGAAAAGATACTTGTTAGACATCCCCATGACATCTAAAGTTTTTGTTGAATTCGGGAACAAAAAAAATAACAATGTCAGCTTGTAAAAATCTGCCGCAATGAAATATACTGTAAAAAATTTTCAAGGAAGCAGGAATAGAAACTTTGCCTGAGATAGCGTCAAAGTTCTTATGTAAGACAGGAATGGAATCAAAAACAACAGAAAATCTTACGATAAAATACGACGATCTTACGGCAGTGCAGTTCATCGAGCTTTGGGAAACGGTCTGGGGCGCGGGACCTTCACCCGAACAGGCAGAGCTTGCGATGAAAAACACTCTGTTCCGGGTTTCGGTTTTTGACGGCGGAAAAATCGTTGGCATGGCGCGGATGCTCGGCGACTTAGGTCTGGACTACTTCATCAAGGATGTTGTTGTCCGCCCCGAATATCAGAAAATGGGAATCGGAAGGCTTCTGATTGATGAGCTTTTGAACTTTGTCAGAAAAAACGGAGTGAGCGGAACAAATATTTTCGTGGAACTCTGTGCCGGGCCGGACAAAATTCCGTTCTACGAAAAATTCGGTTTTGACTACGACGAATCGCAGCGGCTCAAGCTGATGTGCAAGGCGGAGTAAATGAAAATCAGAGTTATGAAAAAACACGACTGGAAAAAATGCCTTGAGCTTTGGCAGAACATTCCGGGAATGGGCTTGAACAGCATTGACGACACGAAAGAAGGCATTGTCCGCTTTCTGCGCAGAAATCCCAAGACATGCTTTGTTGCAGAAACAGACGGAATTTTTGCCGGAACAATCATCGCGGGGCACGACGGCAGGCGTGGCTACATTTACCACACGGCGGTTCTTCCCCAGTTCAGAAGACGCGGAATTGCAACCGCACTGCTCCAAGCCGCAATGGGCGCGCTTAAAAAACAGGGAATCGCAAAAGTTGCCATGCTCGTCTTTTCCGACAACGAAAGCGGAAACACATTCTGGGAAAATCACGGCTTTTCAAAACGAAGCGACATCACATACCGCAACAAAGTAATCAGCGACGCGGAAATGGTAAGGAACAGGGAAGAAAAATGAGCGGGGAAAATATTTGGCTTGACTGGGCGGTAAAACTTCAGAGCATAGCGCAGGCCGGACTCACTTACGGAAAAGACAAGTTCGACATTGAACGTTACGAAGAAATCAGAAAAATCTCCGCAGAAATTGTTGCGCACAAAACTGAACTTCCGCTTGAAAAAGTGACGGAACTTTTCTGCAATGAAAACGGCTATCAGACTCCGAAGATTGACACTCGGGCGGCGGTTTTTAAAGACACAAAGATTCTGCTTGTAAAGGAAAACAACGGAACTTGGTCTCTTCCCGGCGGCTGGTGCGATGTTTGGTGCTCGGTTAAGGAAAATGCCGAAAAAGAAGTTTTTGAGGAAGCCGGAATTGAAGTGAGCGCGGAAAAAGTGATTGCGGTTCAAGACAGGGAAAAACACAACAAGCCGGTTTATGCTTGGAAAATCTGCAAAATCTTCATTCTCTGTTCAATAAAAAAAGACGGAAAGTTCACGGCAAACATCGAAACAACAGAAAGTAAATATTTTTCACTTGAAGAAATTTCTAAGCTCAATCTTGCGGAAGAAAAAAACAATCTTGAGCAGATAAAAATGTGCTTTGCGGCTTATGAAAATAAAAACTGGCAGACACAGCTGGACTGAAAGAATTTCATTTTCCTCACCGCTTGTCCCTCTTGTATCCGCTCGGAATCGTGCCGTAGAATTCCTTGAATGTCGCGCTGAATTTGCCCTGGCTCTCATATCCGACCTGGGCTGCGACTTCGCTTATCGAAAAGTCGGTTCTGGAAAGAAGCTCCGCGGCTTTTTTCATGCGGTGCTCCTTGATGTGCGCAGCAAGCGAAGTTCCGTACACGTCCTTGAAAACTGTCTTTAGAGTCGTCGTGTTCATGCCGAACCTGCGCGCAAGACCGTCAATCGTAAACCGCTCCGAAATATGCTCGCACATAAAGTCGTGGACTTTCTTCACAGTCTCAATCTGCCTGTCCTGAAATTCCGATCGCTCGTTGATTTTCTCGTGCTTGCTCTCAAAGTCCGGGCAGCTTGTCTTCATCAGCCTCTCAATTATTCCGTGCATCGTGCGGCTCTTCTCCGAATTCGACGCTGAATAAAAAACCTCCTTTCCGTCGCGCCAGCTTTCAATCAGATCAGCATCCTTTAAGATTTTAAGATGATGGGACACGGCAGGCGCGGTCATCTCCATGAAGTCCGCAATGTTCACGACGCACTGCTTTGTATGGCACAGAAGCATGAAAATCCGCACGCGCACCTCATCGGCAAAAACCGCAAAACATTCCGCGGTTTCCCGCACGGTGTTTCCGTCTGAAAGAATCTCCCTGAGCAGATCCAGATTGAAATATTCGTTGTGTCCGTGAACAAGCTTCATTTTTTGCCTCCCGTCAAGCGTCCCAAACGGAAATTTGTTTTTCCGAAAAGGAAATAAATCTTGCGCTGCCCTTGCAAATATCCGCCCCGAATTATATCTTGAATATAAAGATTAAACAATCGCTTAATCGAAGGAATAAACAGGACTGACTTTCCGGAGGAAAACATGAAAAAGACTTACAAGATTGAAGTTGACTGTGCGAGCTGCGCCCTGAAAATGGAGGACGCAACAAAAACTGTTGAGGGCGTAAAGGATGCCTGCGTGAATTTCATGCTTCAGAAAATGACCGTGGAATTCGGCGACGGACAGGACGACAAGAAAGTGATGAAGGCGGTCCTCAAAGCGTGCAGGAAAGTCGAGGACGACTGCGAGATTGAGTTTTAAACGCCCGATGTCATTCCCCGGCTTGATTGGGGAATCTCTCTGTGAAAGATTATCGGGTCAAGCCCGGCAATGACAATTAATTAAGGAAGAATTTATGACAAAAAAACAGAAGAAAATGCTTGCAAGAATCATCACGGCGTTCACGCTGCTTCTGGTGCTGAACGTGCTTGAAAGGCTGAACGTGTTCTCCGCGATTCCGGGAAAAGTTCCGCTCAAGATGATTCTCTACGTGGTTGACTATCTGATAATCGGATACGACATTCTCAAGAAAGCCGGAAAGGGAATATGGAACCGCCAGGTCTTCGACGAGAATTTCCTGATGGCGGTCGCAACAGCGGGAGCGTTCGCGCTTGAAATCTACAATGCGCACGGAAATCTTCTTCTGATTGACGACTGCAACGAGGCGGTCGCCGTAATGCTTTTCTACCAGATCGGCGAATTCTTCCAGAGCTATGCGGTCGGAAAAAGCCGCAGGAACATCACTGAGCTTATGGACATCCGTCCGGACTATGTGAACATCGAAAAGAACGGAAGGCTTGTTCAGGTTGACCCTTCCGAAGTCGCGCCGGGAACCGTGATTGTGGTTCAGCCCGGAGAGAAAGTTCCGATTGACGGCATTGTAATAGAAGGAAACTCAACGCTGAACACAAGCGCGCTCACAGGTGAAAGCCTGCCGCGTGAAGTCAGCACAGGAACGGAAGTCATAAGCGGAAGCATAAACATGAGCGGAGTCCTCAAAATCAGGACGACAAAGAATTTCGGAGAGTCGACCGTCTCAAAAATCCTTGAGCTTGTGGAGAACGCCAGCTCAAGAAAATCCAAGTCCGAGGAATTCATCTCCAAGTTCGCACGGGTCTACACTCCTGCCGTCTGCTGCAGCGCGCTTGCGCTTGCCGTTCTTCCGCCGCTCGTCTGCATCATCGCAAAATCTTCTCCGAACTGGAGCGACTGGATTTACCGCGCGCTCACCTTCCTCGTAATCAGCTGTCCGTGCGCTCTCGTAATCAGCATTCCGCTAAGCTTCTTTGCGGGACTTGGAGGCGCAAGCAGGGAAGGCATTCTCATAAAAGGCTCGAACTACCTTGAGACGCTATCCAAGTCAAAAATCGTCGTGTTCGACAAGACCGGAACGCTGACCCGCGGAGTCTTTGAGGTTACGGCGGTTCACCACAGCAAAATCGGAGAGGCAAAGCTTCTTGAATATGCCGCGCTCGCAGAATGCTCATCATCCCACCCGATCAGCAGAAGCCTTCAGGCGGCCTACGGAAAGGAAATCGACAGAAGCCGTGTCGCGGACATCGAGGAAATAAGCGGACACGGAATCACCGCAAAAGTTGACGGACACAAAATCGCTGCGGGAAACCTCAGGCTGATGAAAAAGCTCGGAATCGAGGCTGCGGAATGCCATTCGCTCGGAACGATAATCCACCTGGCGATTGACGGAGAATATTCGGGACACATCGTGATTTCCGATGTTGAAAAACCGACATCCAGGGAAGCTCTTTCCGCTCTGAAAAAAGCCGGAGTCGCAAAGACCGTAATGCTCACCGGAGACGCGAAGAAAGTCGCTGATAAAGTGGCGGCGGATCTTGGAATCGACGAGGTTCATGCGGAGCTTCTTCCGGCGGACAAGGTGAATCAGGTTGAAAGGCTGATTGCGGAAAAGAAAAAGAACGACGTGCTTGCGTTCGTGGGCGACGGGATAAACGATGCTCCGGTTCTATCGCGTGCCGACATAGGAATCGCAATGGGAGTGATGGGCTCGGACGCCGCGATTGAGGCCGCCGACGTTGTGCTTATGGACGATGACCCGCTCAAAATAGCAAAGGCAATCAGAATCTCGCGCAAGTGTATCGGAATCGTCTATCAGAACATCTCGTTCGCGCTCGCAATAAAATTCGCCTGCCTTGCGCTCGGTGCGCTGGGAATCGCAAATATGTGGCTCGCAATCTTCGCCGACGTGGGCGTAATGATTCTGGCAGTCCTGAATGCCGTCCGCGCCCTGAACGTGAAAGGGCTGTAGGAGAAAATTCACGGCTTTGGTTGGATTGCGGCTCTGTCATTATCGCAGCTGGCTGGCTACCATCTCCCCCGGTTTGACAGGGGAATTAGCGTTCAGCACAATAAATTTATCCGGCGGCAACTTACAATATCTTGAGGCGGAAAATGAGATACGGCTTTATTCAGAGACTTATGTAGACAGGTTTCAAGGGAACGTTCAGAAAGCAGCTTTCAAAATCGTTTGACGAGCGGAATCCTGCGGAGGTGATGAAAAACGCCAGCAAAAAATACAGGAAAATTCTGTCCGGAGTTGACGAATTTGAAAAAGGCGACCGTTTTCTGATGAATATTCTGAGCTGCGCAATGCTTTCCGCCGTGCTTTTGTCAACAGAAAAAAAATATTCCCTGGAAGAAGTCCGCGTCTATTACCGCAGGGCGATGTGCGGAAACTTTCTGATGAAAGCAGCCGCAAAAAAAAGCAGGGTATACACGGCAAAAGGGCGGGAACTGCTGAAATCGCAGGCAAAAGAAAGCGAGAAAAACACGAATCCCTATTCCTGGAAATTTTCCGTTGAAGACGGCGAAACCTTGAATCAATATACGGCGACTTTCCACACCTGCGGAGTCTGCTTCCTTATGACAAAGCTAGGATTAAAGGAATACATTCCGGCAATGTGCAGTTTGGACTACGACATGGCCGCCATGAACAACACGGAGTTTTCCAGAGAATTCACGCTTGCCGGCGGCGGAAAATACTGCGACTGCCACTACAATCATATTGCTATAAATTGAAGTCAAATGATTGCCAATGAACAAGCCCGGCGGAACATTCCAGCCACGCTCCTTGCGCGGTGGTAAACCAGGTTGTAGTTCAGCCTCATTACCGACCAGGCGTTCTCAATTCTGTTGCGGTTCATCAGAAGCCGGAACTGTTCATGCGTAAGCATGCGCTTCATGTTTTTCCTTTGAAACTCGAAATTTGACCTATTTTAAAACAAGTCAAGCTTCCTTCCAGCAATAGCGCACGACCTTTTTGTCCGCAATGAGTTGGACGAGGAAAGAAAAGAAGAATGCATCAAGCTGTATACAATGGAAAAAGAAAAACAAATCTTTACAGAGTTCCGTTTTATTTATAATTACAGTCCTATGAAAAATAACGTATTTGCTAAAGGAAATTTTTTTTTATTTAGCCCAAATTTCTTTCAATAATATTTCAAAAACAAAAAAACTGCCCTCTATTTCTAAAGGGCAGTCGTTTTGTTTTAGCTTCGTTTTTTTTTCCGTCTCTAAAAGTTCGTCTTTCAGAGACATTCTGAAATTACTTGTTGTTTGTGATGAGCAGGGTCTTTGAATCCAGCTTAAGTGTTGTTTCAATATCCGTGTTCTTGCCCATTTTCAGAATGCTCAGCTGAGTTACAGAATTCTTTGAAGAAAGGTGAATAACAGCAGAGAAGTATGGAAGAAGTGCCTTTGGAGCTGAATCTTCAAGCTTGTCGCCTGCTGAAGTTGAGCTGAACCAGATTTTTGTCTTTGTTGCCTTTGCGTAGCTTGCGACTGTCTGCAAGTCGGCTTCTTTTACTTTTGAAAAATCAACATCGTCAATAACAACTCCTGCAACTGCTGTTCCGCCAGCCTTGAGCGCATTCAATGTGTTAACAACTTTTTCCAGACTGATGTTGTCCTGATTGAAGTTCAAAATTGTTCTGTTGCGAAGAATCTGCTCCTTTACGTCAGCGGCGTTTGCGATTGCCTTTTTCTTTGAAATTTCGTTGTAGATTCCATCATACCAAGAAATTACGTTTTCGCTGTGCTGGTTGAATGAAACGTGAACAAGCTGCTTTCCGTTAAGAAGTGTGTCCATTCCGAACTGAACAAGCACGGAAGTTTTTCCAAGTCCCTTTTTTGCTGTAACAAGTCCTAGTTCTCCAACCTTGAGCCCTCCGTTTGCCGCTTCGTCAAAAATGCGGATCGGGCTTCTTTCATATAATTCCTGCTTTGCCATAATGCTGCCTCCTGAATTTTTAGCTTGATTTTTTTAACTTTTGCAGAAGGTTTTGCGCTTCAAAATGTTTTTTCTTGCAAAAAGTTCTGTGTCCGTTTGAATAAGTATAGCACATAAATTTTATTTTACAATAAAAAAATCTCCAGCAAAAGAAAATTCTTTCACTGAAGATTCTGCGGTTAAACTAGGCTTTTATAATTTTATTTTGCCTGTCCAGCCTTTTTCTTTTCTGCATAAGCCTTGATAAGCTCGTCGGCAACTGCATTTGGAACTTTGCTGTATTTTTCAAATTCCATTGTGAATTCTGCTTTTCCCTGTGTAGAAGAGCGGAGAATTGTTGAGAATCCGAACATTTCAGAAAGAGGAACTTCTGCGTTTACAGTTGAGTTTCCGTTTTCATCAGAAGAATCGATGATAACACCGCGTCTCTGGTTGATAAGTCCGAACATATTTCCCTGGAATTCTGTAGGTCCTGCAATCTGAACTTTCATGATTGGCTCAAGAATTGCTGGTTTTGCCTTTGCGTAGCCTTCACGGAATGCGCCGATAGCGGCAGTCTGGAATGCTATGTCTGAAGAGTCAACCGGGTGGTACTGACCATCGTTGATTGTGCATCTTACGCCAACAACTGGTGCTCCGATGAGAGAGCCTTTTTCCATTGCTTTCTTGAAACCTTTGTCGCAAGAAGGAATGTATTCGTTTGGAATTGCTCCACCTTTGATTGCGTCAACAAACTCGTAGTCTTTTTCTGAAATTGGCTCCATAAATCCTGCAACGCGTCCGTACTGTCCTGATCCACCAGTCTGCTTTTTGTGAGTGTAGTTGAAGTCAGCGCGCTGTGTGATAGACTCGCGGTATGCAACTTCCGGCTGAGAAACTGTAACTTCGCATTTGTATTCACGTTTCATGCGCTCAACATAAACTGCAAGGTGAAGCTCGCCCATTCCCTTGATGATTGTCTGATTTGATTCAGGGTCAACGTAAGTCTGGAATGTAGGGTCTTCTTTTGTAAAGCGGTTGAGTGCCTTTGACATATTTGCGGCATCCTGCTTGTTTACAGGAGTGATTGCTTCTGAAATAACAGGTTCTGGAACGAACATAGAAGTCATTGCAATGTTGAGCCCGCCGCCGCAGAATGTGTCTCCTGATGCACAGTCAACTCCGAACAACGCGATAATGTCGCCTGGCTGACCTTCGTTAATGTCTTCCATTGCTGCTGAGTTCATGCGGACAATGCGTCCAACCTTGAACTTTTTCTTTGCGCGTGTATTGTAAAGCTCATCGCCTTTTGTGATTTTTCCCTGATAGATGCGGACATAAGTAAGCTGACCGTACTGACCGTCATCAAGCTTGAATGCGAGAGCGACACAAGGCTTGTTTTCAACATTGAAAAGTTCAACCTGCTCTTCATTCTTGTCAAGGTCAAGACCGTAGTTGTGAACTTCAGTCGGGTTAGGAAGATAGCGTACAACACCGTCAAGGACTGGCTGGATACCTTTGTTCATGTGCGCAGAACCACAGAATACTGCTACGAAGTTTTCTTCAAGAGTTCCTTTGCGGATTGCGGCGATAATCTTTTCTTCTGGAATGTCTTCTTTTTCTTCCATGAGGTCTTCCATGAGCGAGTCATCAAACATTGCGGCCGCTTCAAGAAGTTCTGCTCTCTTTTCTTTTGCCTGTTCTACAAGTTCAGCCGGAATCTCTGCAACGCGGATTTCTTCACCGTCATGTCCTTCAAAATAGTAAGCCTTCATTGCGATAAGGTCTACAACACCCTGAAGCTTGTCTTCAAGACCGATTGGCAGTTCCACCATATATGCATTGAGTCCGAGCTTGTCGCGGAGCTGTGCGCATACACGAAGCGGATTTGCACCCTGACGGTCGCATTTATTTACGAAAGCTATTCGTGGAACATGGTAGCGTTTGAGCTGGCGGTCAACTGTGATAGACTGAGACTGAACACCTGCAACAGCGCAAAGAACAAGGATTGCTCCGTCAAGAACACGGAGTGAGCGTTCAACTTCAACTGTGAAGTCTACGTGGCCTGGAGTGTCGATAAGGTTGATTGTTGTGCCTTTCCAGTTTACCTGAGTCGCTGCTGACTGGATTGTGATTCCACGCTCGCGCTCCAAATCCATAGAATCCATTACAGCGCCTACACCGTCTTTGCCATGAACTTCATGGATCTGGTGAATCTTGTTGCAGTAGAACAAGATACGTTCTGATGTTGTTGTTTTACCAGAGTCAATGTGCGCACTGATACCGATATTACGTACTTTTGTAATATCAAAACCCATAGTGTATACCTCTCAAAAAAAAATTCGTGAGTCGGCAGAATACGAAATGCAAAGATTTCCGCATAATGCAATTAATTCAAGCAATTTTATTAAAAAATAGCGGTAAATTCAATAGGTCTTGGGCTGTTTTGAAGAAAGTTTAAAAATTTAATAGAAATGCCGTTTTTATGTTCCATTTGATTTTTCTGTTTCCGCCTTTAAAAACTGTAGTCGCTGAAGGACTGCATTTGAACTCTCCTTCGTTTTCTGCAAGTGAAAATCCGATTCCGGCTTGATGTATGATTATTTTTTTAGGATAAACTGTGCTTGCTAATGAAAATGTGTTTTTCCCTGAGTCTTCTTTCTTATAGGAAAAAGTTGCGTTTGCGGAAGAGCTTTTGAAATTTCTTGAAGCCTTTATCTGCGTTGAATATTCTTTTTCATTTTTTTCCGTGGAATAAAGAAAAGATGCGTTTGATGAAATTTTGAATTTTCCGCTTGAAACATTCAATGCTGTTTTTGCGCAGTATTCGTTGAAACAAGTGGGAATCTTTTCGGTTGTCTGTCTTTCCGCGGAATAAAAAAGAATTCCTATGCTTGCCGAATTTTTTCCGATCCAAAATGTGTACTGCGGATTTATTCCAGTTTGTGTTCTTATTCTGTTTTCAGATTTGTCAACGGTTATTAAAGATTTATCTGCAATATAATGGAAGGAATGCAGCAAAAAATCGCCTAAAAGAATGAAGTTTTGAAGCCTTGCCCAACAGAAATTTCCACCGAACGGACTTTCGTGCATTCCTGCTGCTCCTGAAATTCTAAAATGCGTAAAAACAAAATTCACTTCAGTCTCCACTGCGCCTCTTTTCTTTTCGGAAAAATATTTTTGCTTTTGAAACCAAGCCGAAGTGTTTTCTCTTCCGTATTCAAAAAGTCCTCCTGAGAATGAAATGCTTGCGTTTGGAATTAACGGAACTGAAAATCTTTTGAAGGCAGAGGCGTAAAATTCTTTTGTTTCAAGAATAGAAAACTGGAACGTTGGTAAAACTGAATTTTTGTTTCCAGAAGAAATTGAAATTGCCGCCGACAACGGAGTTTTTGCAGAAGTCCAGGAGGGCAGGGCTGGCGAAATTCCCGGTGTCAAAAGCGAAGGCTTTTTTAGTGCTCCCGGAACATAAAAACTTGGATGCTTTAGCCTTGAAATTCCTTGTGAAAAATGCAAAGTTCCCGCAAGAAATTCTGTGACCGCAAATTTTGTTGCCGCTGAATATTTTATTCCGTAACGGTATTTTTGCATTGTCTCGAATTCAGAAAATGAAGAGCTTGCAATGTCGTGAAAAGTTTCTGTTCCGATTCCTGCAACCCAAATTGCAGTTAGTCCGTGGATTTTTAACTTTGAGCCGGAATCGTATTTCAGCGAAAAATTTTCTTTTCCGTCTTTTACAGGAAATTTAAAATTGTTCCCGGAATAAAATTCGATTTGCGCATGGCAAATGTTCGCTGCCAAAATAATTGCTATAAAAGTAATTTTGTTTTTCATAACATATTTATTTCTGAAAAAAGTAATTTTCTGCATGGTTTTTGTGAAAATTAATCAGTTATAAAATTTCAATGGATTATTAACCGAGTTTCTTTTAGAAACATCGCGGTTGAGCCTAATAATGACAGTAAATATAGAATTTTGATGGAAAATTATGACATTTTTTGCGTTTTTATGCTTTTTCACTTGAATAACATTGAAAAATTTTATATACTTTACGCTATATTTTATATCATAAGCATGTCAGATTGCAGCCGCTTCTTAGGCTTTGCCAGGTAAAAAGGAAAATCAAGTAAAAAAAGATATTTTCAAGCGGTTCCGGTCTTTCATGTAAGGAAAAGGGAATCGTTTATGGAAGATTTAGAAAACAAAGTTGATGGGATTACTATGCCCGCAGAGGATTCACAGGTTTCTGTGGAAAATTCAAATGAATCATCGAATGAGCCTGAGACAATTTCATTTGCAGACTTGGGACTTGATGAAATCACTCTTGCCGCTATTGAGAAAAAAGGTTTTAAAGTTCCTTCACCAATTCAGGTTCTTGCAATTCCGCGTCTTTTGAATGGAGATGCGAACGTTATCGCAAAGGCCCGCACTGGAACTGGAAAAACCGCCGCTTTTGGACTTCCTCTTGTTCAGGATTTGCGTGAAGAAAGCGACCATGTCCGCGCAATAATTCTTGAGCCTACACGCGAGCTTGCCATGCAGACTGCGACTGAAATGGCTTCGTTTACAACTGGAAAATATCCGCGCACTGCTGTTGTTTACGGCGGAGCTTCGATGGGCGAGCAGATGAGAGCTTTGCGCCGCGGAGTTGAAATTGTTGTTGGAACTCCGGGACGTGTTCAGGACTTGATTGACCGCGGTGTTCTTGATATCAGCAAAATCGATTACTTTATTCTTGATGAAGGCGATGAAATGCTTGACATGGGATTCATCGAGGATATTGAGAATATTTTTGAATGCGCAAATCAGGATTGCCGTGTTCTTTTGTTCAGTGCGACAGTTCCGAAAGAAATTTTGAAAATTGCCCAGCGTTTTATGGGCGAATACGAAATTGTTGAAGAAGAAGGCTTTGAAGAAGAGCCGCTTTTGATTGAGCAGAAATATTGGGTTATGCGCGAAAGTGAAAAAGTCGATGCTTTGGTTCGTCTTATTGATATTTCGCCTGATTTCTTCGGACTTGTTTTTGTTCAGAGAAAATCTGATGCTGACTATGTTTCAAAGTCACTTGACGAGCGCGGATATGAAGCCGCCGCATTGCACGGAGATATTCCTCAGGGACAGCGTGAAAAAATCCTTGCGAGATTCCGTTCAAAGAAAACAAGAATTCTTGTTGCGACTGATGTTGCTGCTCGCGGAATTGATATTGAAGGCGTAACTCACGTTGTAAACTACGAGCTTCCTTTTGACGGTCCGACTTATGTTCACCGTATTGGACGTACAGGACGTGCCGGAGCTGCTGGAATGGCGGTTACTTTTGTAAAGCCGGAAGAAACCCGCAGACGTCTTAATTATCTTATTAATACTGTAAAGAAAAGTTCCAAGGGCGAAATTGTTGAAGACAAAGTTCCTTCAATAGAAGAAGTTCTTGAAGCAAAAAAGAGCCGCCTGTTTTCTGATATAAAAAACAAGCTTGGACTCAATCAGGAAAAATCTGAATCTCAGGCTGAAAGTGATTCTGTTTCCGCGGATGAAAATGCAGAAGCTAATGCTTGTGCAGAGCCAAAAGTTCCTCACTTAAGAAAAGGCGATCCTGTTTTTGACAAGCTTGCGGAAGAACTTTGCAACGGCCAGAATCCAGAGGAAGTTGTAGCTTCATTGCTTGCAGTTTCTTACGGCGGAATGCTGAACAAAAACCGCTACGGAAAAATCAACACTTATTCTGTTGAATCAAAAGGACGCGACAGAGACCGTGGCGGACGCCGTGAACGCGACCGTGGCTCAAGAAGAGGCGGAGATGCTTTTGTTGGCGATGATCAGCTTAGGCTTTATGTTCAGATGGGATGGGACGACGGCTACAATCCAAGAAAGATTGCGGATTTCTTCCATGACTTGCTTGGCGTTCCGGGGCGTAAAGTTGATGCTATTGATATGGCGGACAAATTTTGTCTTCTTTCTTTGCCGGCTGACGATGGAAGAAGAGCTATTGAGCTTTCCGAGCGCGATCGTTCTTTGCCGCATATGCACCTTGACACAAAAGTTACTGGCGGCGGACTTGGTGAGCGCGATTCATTTGGACGCGACCGTGGCTCAAGAAGAGGCGGACGCGACAGAGGACGTGAACGCGACCGGGGATTTGGACGCGACAGAGATTTTGGTGGACGTCGCGAACGTGATAGAGACAGGGGATTCCGCGGAGGTTCTCATGCAAGAGCTGGAGTTCACACTGCTACACAGAGAAGCGGTTCATCTTCATTCTTCAAGAGATCTGATGCTCAGGAATATTAATTTCAAATTTTAGATAGAAACGCTGCTAGAAATGGCGGCGTTTTTTTATTCTAGTCGCATTGACTTCAATGCTATTCATCAATAAAATAAAGAAATGTACGAAATAAAAGATTCAAAGCCGTTTGATACTGACGAAGAAGATTTTGACACTGTAATGGCTAGTGACATTTCATTTACAGGAAACATACGTTTTTCAAAGCCGTTTATGATAAAAGGAAAAATGAATGGAACAATCGAGGCTTCAAGTGATTTGCTTATCGATACAAATGCGGAAGTCAATGCTGATATTTCAACAGAACGTGTGCTTGTCCGCGGAAAAGTTGTAGGAAATATAAAGGGAAAAAAACTTGTTTATGTTGCTTCGACTGGTTCTGTAATTGGAGATATTTCTTCTGCGCAAGTTGTGCTTGAGCCGGGTTCTGTTTTTTCTGGAAAATGCTCAATGTCTGGAATGTAGTTTTTCAAGTTGAATTTTCAAGGTGCTGATTATGAATAAGAAAAATTGTTTTGCATTTATTATATTCTTTGTTTTTGTTTCCGCAGTTTTTTCCCAAGCCTCTCGTCCTGATGCTCTTAAGCTTTACCGTGAAGGAAAATACAAAGATGCGGTGGTTGTTTGTGAAGCTGAAATTTCTAACAATCCGAACAACATGGATTCCTATGCGGTGTTGTGCTGGTCGCTGGTTGGAAATAAACAATATAAGGAAGCCGAGCTTAGAGCTATAGAAGCGCGAAAAATAAATTCCTATGATATTCGTTTAATGGAAGTTCTTGGCGAGGCTAAATTTTATCTTGGAAAAAACAATGAAGCTCTCGATATGTTTCAACGTTATGTTGCAAATTCTTCGGAAACTGCGGCGCGGCTTGGAACTGCATATTATTACATGGGCGAAATTTATGTCCGCCAGACAAAATATGAGCATGCGGACATTTCTTTTAGCGCGGCTGTAAAATATGAGCCGATCTATAGCGCGCATTGGTGGACAAGGCTTGGCTACGCGCGTGAAATGTGCGGCGACTTTAAAAATGCCGTTACAGCTTATGACAGAGCGCTTGGCTTGAATTCCCAGAATTACGATGCTGTCCGCGGAAAAAAAAGATGCCAGGAGCGTCTTTAGTTTTTGGCTGATGAAAAATATTATTCATTTTGAAACTCTAGGCTGCAGGCTTAATCAGGACGAAACGGAAGGAGCCGCGCGTTCTTTTTCTGATGCTGGTTTTATCTGTGAATTCAATTCTATTTCGTCTGCAAAAAATCCTTCTCAAGATGTAATTTTAAGCGTGATAAACACCTGCACTGTTACAGGCAAGGCTGAACAGAAAGCTCGGCGCATAATCAGGCTTCTTCTTGAAAAATTTTTTAACGCGCCTTTGATTGTTACCGGCTGCTATGCGGAACTTGCTGATTCCGAAATAACTTCGATTTCCAAAAACAGAATTGTAATTGTTCCCGGCACAAAAAAATTTGTTTTAAAGGAAATTGCCGTTGCGATGAATGGTGGCGATCTTGATTTTAAAAGCGGAAAATTTAATTTTGAAAATCTAAAATCCTTTGTTAGCAAAAAAATATTTTCATTTGAAAGAATTGATTCTGCAAAAAAAATTCCAATGGCGATTAATCCGTTTGCTTTATATACGCCTGTTTTTGAAAAGCATAGTCGGGCGACTTTGAAAATTCAAGACGGATGCAATAATTCGTGTTCGTTCTGCAGAATTCATTTTGCCCGAGGAACTTCTGTTTCTCTTGAGCCTGAAAAAATTCTTGAGCGTGCGAAGGAAATTGAAAATTTAGGTTCTTCTGAAATTGTGCTTACAGGTGTAAATTTGAGCCAGTATGCTGGAATGTCAAAAGACGGTGCAATTTTTGATTTTAAAGATTTGCTTTCATTTTTGCTTTCTAATACAAAAAAAGTAAAATTTAGAATTTCTTCTTTTTATCCGCAGCATATAACAAAAGAACTTTGTGCAGTTTTGTCTGATAAAAGAGTTCAGCCGTTTTTTCATTTGAGCATTCAGTCTGGAAGCGATTCTATTTTGAATTCCATGCGCCGACCTTACAAACGGGAACAAGTTGAAAATGCGGTTCAGCTTCTTAGAGAATGCAAAATGAATCCATTTATTTCTTGTGATATAATCGCAGGATTCCCCGGAGAAACGGAAGATGATTTTGAGCAGACTAAGTCATTGTGCAAAAAAATGAATTTCGCTTGGATTCACGCTTTTCCTTTTTCTGCAAGACCTGGAACATTGGCATTTTCTATGACACCAAAAATTCCTGAGCGGACAAAAAATGAGCGCGTAAAGTGGCTTGCTGAAATTGCTGTTTCTGGAAAAATTTCTTATATAAATTCTTTTAAAGAAAAAACTGTTGAAGCGACTGTTGAAAAAAAAGTTTTGCAGAAATCAAATGGAAAAAATATTTTTCATGCCGTTACCGAAAATTTTCTTCATGCTGAATTTGAGTCTGAAAAAAAATTAAAAGCCGGAAGCGTTGCAATGCTGAAAATAATTTCCGCGCTTGAAGACAGCATAAAATGCGGAAGAGAAGAAGAGTGTTCCGCGGAACTTTTAAAATAAAAATGGACGCAATGGATTTTTCCAAAGCGTCCGTTGCTTTTTTACTTTAGAATTTGCAGTTTACACCAACATTTATAAAGCTGTTGTCTTTCCATTCGTAGAATTCGCTGTCTTCATCTTTGCAATGGATGTACATTCCGCTTAAAGTCAGTGTTAAATTTCCGTTTGGCTTGTATGCGATTTTAGGCTGAACAACAAGGTCTCCGCGTTCGATTCCCCAAAGCGCAGTAACTTCCGGCGCGATTTTATCATTCATCCAGGAATCTGTAATGTTTACGACAAGCTTGTTGTTTGTGTATCCTGTTTTGTCATAGTCAACATCGTAGGATTTCAATGCTGATTTCATTACACCGTAGTTAGAAAATCCTTCTGCATCATCAATTTTGTCGCCTTTGAAAATGTAAGTTCCAATTTCCTGAATGTTGATGTTAATGTTGTTAACCGGAATGTCCACATCAAAACCCGCAAGCCATGCAATGCTGTTGTTATGAACCCAAGGATTATCGCCTGCAACATCGTCAGTCAAATTGTAGGCAAGTTCGCCGCGCAAGTTGAATCTTCCAAGCACAGTCGCCGCTTCAAGTCCGAATGTCTGCTTCCAGTCATATTCAAGTGAAGGCATTGTTGTTTTTCCGCTTAAAATTGTCGCGCTTAAATCTGCTGAAGGCTGCTTGTAATGTCCGTAATAGTAACTTGCGCCCCAGTCAAACGAGCCGAATGTGCCAGTGAGTCTAAGACCTGCTTGTGTGTATTTTAATTTTTGCGTGTCCGGGTACAAGTCGTTCTGGTCGAATTGCGCAGCTGCCATAAGTCCTGCTGTTCCGCCCGCTGCCCACTTTGAAGCTATTTCAGTTACAGAATTTTTCAATTTTGTGTATGCATCTGGCGTCCAAATTCCGTCTGTTGCGAATCTGTCTTTTTCCATGTATGGGGTCCAGATTCCTTCTAAGCGCAAATCGTTTTTTTCAAAGGAATATATTGCGCGGAACATAGGTGTGCTGAGCCTGCGGTCGATGTATTCAGGAACAATAAAGTCCGTGTAGTCATCCGCATTAAAATTATCCAGAACATGAAGCTTGTCGCCTTTTCCCCAGATAACTTTCATTTTTCCTGCTTCAAGTTTTAGTTTTCCGAAATAGCCGCGGACTGTAAGTTCATTTATTACATCCTGTGGATAATCTTTAATTGCGTTTTCATCAAATTTCAACTGAATGTCCGCATCAACATTTGTACCTGAAAAATTGATTCCAAGTTTTGCAGATGGAGTTGCGGTAACCGGAAAATCTGAAACTGAGTCGTAGTCTGAATCTTTCTGGCTTTCATATTCCGGCTTGTCAAGATACATTCTGCCCTGAAGTTCTCCTTCGCCGCTGAACGTAATTGAAGGACTTGATCCTCCGCCAAAACCGTCTGTGTCGTCAGAGAAACTTCCCCAGTCATCAAAATCCTGTGCAAATGCAAATGAACAGAAAATCATTGCAAGCGCAAAAATTTTGTTTTTCATATAAAGAAACTCCTTAGTTTTGCTTTTAGAATCTTCCTGTGTTCAAGAAGTCCTGTGTAAAGATTTTGTCTGGAAGAACTGTCTTTACATCAACTTTAAGAACCTTTATGGAAGTTGAATGTTTTGTCTGAACATTTTCCATTTTGTTTTCCATTGGAATGTTAAAGCCGTCAACATTTTCAATTTTGAAAACAGTAAGAGTTTTTATGAGTTTTCCGTTTTTGTCAAAAAGCTCTGTGTAAACAGGATAGTCTGTGGCTTTGTCTACCCAAACCATTCTGTAGCTGTACTGGCTTGACTTTGGATCAATCGGTGTGTTTTTTACAACTTCGCAATTGAAACCGTTCTTTGTTTCTTCCTTTATGAACTCGTGAGTGTCTTCTTCCATTTCGCGTGTAGAAAGATCGTCATAAGTTGCGTCAGTTCCCATGAAAGACTTTGAGCCTTCGCTTGAATTTACGCGTCTTGTGTTTTTTAATGCCGGAAGGTAAATCCATTTGTCATCTGGCGCGCCTTTGTTTTCAATCTGAAGAAATCTTGTGTCCTTTATGTTTGCTGGCGAGCGGAAATCCATGACTGCGCTTGTTATGTCGTTTTTGTTGCGTCCGTACTGAAGAACATTGCGCTGTTCTGTGCTTCCGTTTTTGTCTGTTAGAAGCATTACAACTTGAGAGCGGCTGTAGTCAGGTTTTGCGACATCATGTGTTCTCTGCATGATTTCGTCTCCGCGAGCATCTGCGAACGCTACTAAAGTTCCTGCTGCAAGTGCCGCTGCCAATGTAAGTGTTTTAAATGTAAGTTTCATTTTTATCCTCCATGTTTTCCCCGGAAAAATCCGGGATTTTTTTTTATTTGTTTTCATTTTTTTCTTTTGGACGCATAAATTTTGGATCTGTTAGATTCAAAATTCCTGGAATAATTGTCATTGCAAGGAAACTTGATGTAAACATTACGATTGCAACCAGAATTCCAATGTAGCGCAAAACTATAAACTTTGAAAGTGTAAGAACAAGGAATCCAAGTCCTACTGCAAGCGCGTTTGTAAGAATTCCGCGTCCGCTCTTTCTGAATGTTTCCTTTAGAACTTCAACAACATTATCTGTTTTTGCTCTTTCTTCTCTATAGGTTGTCATAAAGTGAATTGTGTAGTCAATACCAACGCCGACTGCAACTGAAGCGATAATGCTTGTAATAAAGTCAAGATTGATTTCGCAGAATCCCATTGTCATGTAGTTAAGAAGAATACTGAATGCAAGCGGAATTGCTCCCAAAAGACCTGCCCAGCAAGATCTGAATGAAATTGCGATAATCAGGAATACAGAGAACAATGAAAGCGCAAGGCTTGTTATCTGGCTTGAAACAATCATACTTGTCATTCTGTGTTCCATCTGCGCTGAACCAGTTGCTTCGAGAGTGTAGCCTTCAGGAAAATGTTCTGCGGCATAATTTTTTGCATCTGCGATTATTATTCCGCTTTCCTCTGATGAATGGCTTCTAAGCTGGCAAGTTATGCGCATTTCCTTTGGATTCATGTCGTCATCAATAAATCTGTCAAGCGAGCCGCTTAAAAGTGTAAGATAGTTTTCAACAACATTTTTCAGTTCTTCACGGGTTGCAACTGGATACTTTGAAGTGTCGTAAGGAATTTCATAGTATGCAGTTCCATTGTAGTTAACCTGTTTCATAAGCTGGTTAACAATATCTTCTACGGAAGCATATTGTCCGCCTGCTTCAACATAAGCCTTGTGGAAAAGCTCAAGGATTTCTTTTGTTGTCATTGAAGTTTCAAGCTGCTCGCTGTAAGCAATGTTTGGATCTACAAAATCCTGCGCAGGAGAAGTCTGTGTTTCTGAATCATCTGTGCCCCAGTTTGACCAGTCGTCAGAAGAGACAGAATTGTCTGTTCCAAAGTCAGAGCCCCAGTCATCCCATCCGTCAGAAAACCCGCTTGAAGAAGAGTCTGATGATTCGCTTGAAGAAACTGGCTGTGCTCCAGGAACGTGCCAGACTTGGTTTATGCGTTTTATAAATGTTGTGAATGAAACGATTTTTCCAATGTTCTCATGGTTTGCAGCAAGATAATGCTCCATGTTGTCAACTGCCTTCAAGAGTTCAGGATTTGAAATGTCACCTTTTTCTTGTCCTTGAATTACAAAGAAGAGACAGTTTGAACCGGCGTATTGCTGGTCGATGTGGTCAACGTCTTTTCTGAAGTCGCAGTTCTTTGGAAAGTAGTTGATTAAGGCTGTGTCAATTTTTAGAACTTTGAGTCCAGTGAATGAAAGAACAATTATGATAATTGAAGTAAGTACAAGCCGTGGAACAGAGCCACAGAAGAATTTGTAGATTGAATAAAGCGTGTCGCCGCTAGCTTCTGCTTCTGTTTTTCCGCCACGCTGAATTTTTGCCAGCTCAAGACGGCGCTTTGCTTTTTCCATTTTTGCTTTTACTTTCGCAGTGAGCTTGTCGATGTTGCGTTCTCTTTTTACAGCTTTTCTGTAGTCCTTTAAAAGAAGTACTGCAGGAATAAATGTTATGGAAAGAAGAAGCGAAAGTGAAACTCCAACCGCTGTGAATACTGCGAAACTGTGCAAAGGTCCGAGCGGGCTTGTTATAAGTGAAATGAAGCCGACAATTGTTGTAATACCAGCAAGAAAAACAGCAACGATAACTTCATTCAACCCGGAGAAAACGCAGTCTTCATATTTTTCTCTTGTCATTTCACCTTCGACGCTGTTGATTGCAATGTAGTAATGTGAAAGAACATGGATTCCGTATGCAGAGCCGACTGCAATTAACGAAACTGGAATTACGCTTGAAATCAAAGTGAAAGTTATTCCAAAGAATCCCATCATTCCAACAGAAATTATTGTTGAAAGCAAAACCGTGCATAAAGGAAGAAGCATTCCTGTTACTGTTTTAAAGCTCATATAAAGAGAAAGAAGAACAACAACAATTACAAGCGGAATCAAAACCAACAAGTCTGAAATCATAAACTGCTTTGATTCTTCGGAAAGAACAGGCTCTCCTACAAATTTCACATTGAGATGATGCCCGTCTGTTTCTTCGTTTACAATATGTTTTACTTTTGCAAGAACTTTTTGCTGCCTCATAATGTCAGTGCCAAGTTTTCTGACTTGAGCTTTTATTTCTTTTATGTTCGATTTTATCTTTGCGATTTCCGCATTGATTTCTGTTTTGTTGTCAGCAGTTTTTGCCTGCTCTGTAAGCTCTGCAAGTTTAGCTTGATTTTCTTCCAATGAAAGAGTTTCATCACTTTTTGGACGAAGTGAAATCTGCATTTGAAATCCAGTACTGTCGTCATTCACGATTACGCGGTTGTACATATCATGCCATTCTGCAAGCCGTGATTTCAGCTGAAAAATATCTTCGTCTGTTCCTGTGTATGTGTCTGGAATAAGCTGTGTCGCTGATATTGATCCGTTTTCATCGCAGACATAATCGATGTGGGTAACAGAATCTATATCTTCAACTTCCGGCAATTCAAGAGTTCTGTCAGTGATTTTTCTTACAACATCAATGTATTCTGGAGTAAGTATTGTTGTTCCGCTTTTTGTTTCTAATGTGATTCCAATAGAAAGCATGCTTCCGAATTCGTCTTCGGTTTTTGTAAGCAAGTCATAAGATGTATCCTTTTGCGGGAAGAATGAGCGAAGCGAATTTTCAAGGGCTAAATTCTTTAAGAAGAATCCGAAGAATCCTGTGAGCAGAAGCGTGGCTACAATTATTGCCCAAGGATACCTAAAAAAAGTTTTTAGAAATTTCTTTTTCATAAAATAATCCTTTCCTGAATAATGTTCAAAAGATTAAACTTATTGATATATAAATATAATGTTTTTTTTATAAAATGCAATAGGTTTTGTAAAAAAATGTAAAAAAAGTTTAATTATTTAAACTTATTGACATTTTGCGAATTTAAACTATATTATTAATGATACTTGAAAAAATGCGAGGTTCTGCAAATGGCAATAAGCAAGTCTGAATTAAAAAAAATACATGAAATGCTCAATAAATGCGGTCCTCTTTTTATAGCTCTTGGCGATGAAGTGCGCCAGAAACTTATTCTTGACATAGCTGATGCCGGCGAAGAAGGAATAAGTGTTATGGATTTAACTTCCAAGTCAAATCTTTCGCGCCCTGCGATTTCTCATCATTTGAAAATTTTAAAGGATTCTGGATTTGTAAAAACAATAAAACGCGGAACTTGGGTTTTCTACAAAATTTCCATTTCAGAAAATTTTGCAGAAATTGACAAGCTTGTAAATGAAAGCCTTAGAATCATAGAAAAAGTAAGAAAAGAGCAGGCTGAATAATTTTCAGTTCAGACCGTCAACAATTTGAATTCCTGAGCTTGCTCCGATTCTGTTTGCTCCAGCCGAAATAAAATCCAACGCTTCTTGTGTAGAATGAATTCCTCCGCTTGCTTTTACTCCCATTTCATTTCCTACGGTTTTTCTCATCAGCTCAACGGCGTGGATTGTTGCTCCGTTTGGCTTTTTCATTGAAAATCCTGTGGAGGTTTTTACAAAATCAAATCTTGCGTTTTTTGCGCAAATGCAAGACTGAATTATTTCATCGTCATTCAAAAGTGTTGTTTCCAAAATCAGCTTTGTTAAAACTTTTCCTTTGCGCGGAAGTCCGTCCTTTTCTGCGAACATTGAAGCTTCTTGAACGCTCTTTGTTAAAAATGAAAGTTGCTGTGTAAGCTCATTCCACTTTTTGCTTTTTACAAGGTTCAGATCGATTACAAAGTCAAGCTCGTCCGCACCGTTTGTAATTGCAATGTCAGCCTGAGACATTTTTGATTCTGTTCCGCCGGCGCCAAGCGGAAAATCTATTACAGTGCAGACTTTTGTTTGCGAGCCTGAAAGAATTTTTGCCGCAGTTGAAACAAAAACTGGATTTATGCAGACGCTTGCAAATCCGTATTCTTTTGCTTGCTGGCAGAATTTTTCAACTTGTTCTTCCGTAGCTTCCTGTGAAAGAAGTGTCTGGTCTATAAAGTTTGCAAGTTCTTGTTTTGTCATTTCAAGGTCCTCCAAATAAGTTTGTTGTCTATGATTTCGCAGGCGATTTGACCTTCGTGCTCAAGGCAGGAAAGATATGAACGCAATGTTGTGCCGATTAAATAAAACGGAACAACTTTCATTTTTATTGATGAATAGTCGGCGATTGCTTTTAAAAGCTCTTCCGTTGTCCTGAATCCTTCTTTTATTTTTTTTAAAATGAGAGACTCAAATTCGTAAGTAACCATTATGTTTATTTCTGCAAATGCGTTTATTGTTGCGAACGTGCATTTTGAGCCGTGGCCGGGAATATAAAAATCAGATTTTATCGATGCGATTTTTCTTACTGATTTTCTGAAGTCCTTTTGATTACATAAAAACGGAATCCATGTTTTTTTTAAAAGTTCAATTCCAAAGAAACTGTCGCCAAGAAAAAAACTTTTTATTCCGTCTGACTTGTCTTGAACTAAAATTCCAATCTGATCAAAAAAGTGTCCTGGAAGAAAATAGAATGAAATAAAAACATCGTCAAGCTCAATTTTTTCTTCAGTTAAAATTCTGTCTGTAAAAATTGGTTCTGGCGGCATAAACTGCGGAATATCAAATTCTTTTAGCGAAACTCCTCCGCAGTAAATTGCCCCGATTATTGCGGGAACTTCCATTATTCTCGCGGATTCAGCAGAAGCCCAGATTTGAGTTTCTAAATTTTTTTTCAGATATAAAGAGCCGCCGCAGTGGTCAGCGTGCGAATGTGTTTGGATTACTGCTTTGATTTTTTTTTCAGGAAAGAGAGAGGAAAGTGTTTCAGCAATGAGTTTTCCGTCTTCTTCTGACTGCCCTGAGTCAATAAGAAAAATTTCATCATTGCTGAAAACAACTCCAATGTTTGTGGAGTGGCAGAACATTCCAACGTTAGCTGAAAGTTTTACAAATGATTTTTCATTTATAGCCATTGTTTTGCCAGCTCCAATTTTTATTAAACTTCAGCGGCCTCAATAGATTTTACAGTGTAATCATATTTGTGGTCGTTTATTGTGAATGCTCTTTGCTCTCCGTTTTTCATATCAAGAAGATTGTTTCCGAGTGGCGAAAGATAAGAAATTATTCCTTCATCAACATTTGATTCCCACGGACCAAGAATTGTGTAAACAACTTCATTGTTTTCGAGGTTGTTATGCAATGTAACTTTTGTTCCGAATGAAACAAGCGATGTCGTCGCTGTTGTAGGATCAAATACAACTGCGCGCGAAAGTTCTTCCTTGAGTTTTGAAAGCTGAACATTAAGACGATGCTGGGCTTCTTTTGCCGCGATGTATTCAGCATTTTCCTTAAGGTCGCCTTTTTCTTTTGCCTCGCCGATTTCAGCAGCAACTTTTGGAAGTTGAACTTTTTCAATGTCTTCAGCAAGCGAGCGTTTGACATCGAGCATTTTTGCAGTAACCAAAAGTCCTTTTGGAGCTTCCTGCTTGATTTCTGCTTCCTGGAATTTGAAGTTTGGATATTTTTTCAAGATCCCGTTTCTTAAAGCGGCTTTGTATTGCAGTTCAAGTTCCGAAAGATCGCTGACCATTGTGTACATTCTTGTGATAATATCAGTTGAATTTGAAAGCATATACTCTAGCATTGGATTCTTGTCTTCGTTCAACTTGTTTCCAAAGAGAAGGGAAGTGGCTTCTTTTATAGTCTTTGTGTTTTCAACTGTGTTTACGTGATTGTTTTTTTCACGGTTGCAGACTGAAATTATGTTGACCAAAGTTACGAGCTGCTTTTCCTCTGAAATTTTTGCTTCAACAAACCATTCTTCAGTTTTGCATTTGGAAATAAAGTAGTTTACAGCATTTCTATTGCTTCTGTAGTCGTTGAAAATATCCTGAACAAGGCGGACAGCTTTTTCTTTTTTTCCGGCTGAAATAATTTCTGCGATAAGATTTTTATCAAGCACAGTCGGGAACAGGAATGTGTACTGAGAGTCCCAGTCCGGAAGCATCTTGATATTCGCAAGGAACATTTTCTTGAGGTGGGTGTTTTTTGTGTCCTTGAGTTTTGTGTACATTTCGCGCGGATTTTCAATTTCTGAATAAAGCTCGGCGAATGTGAACTTTGCAGGATTTTCAAGTGCGGAAATCCTTTTTACAATTTCCTGAACAACAAGATAAGAAGCAACGGTCTGCTCATTTACCGAAGTAAATGCCTTGAGGTAGTTTGCAAAGTAGCTGAACATTTCGGAGAACTGGTCGTCAGAAGGGTCTTCAATCGCTTCAAGATAACGCGCCATTATATCGATTCTCGGGAAGAATTCCTTGTTTGCCTTGAATTCATTTGCAAGACGCTCAGATTTGCTGAGTTCCCTGTCGCGTACTGTGTAGAAATTCGCATCGTTTGGATTTACGCAGAACGGAGCTTCGGCAAGAATTTTCTGAGCTTTTGCGTGCCAGCTTGTCCATTCGCTTGAGCCTTTTGTTTTTCCGTCTTTGTCTTTAACTGCATCTTTTAAAATCGAAGGAACAAGTTCCGCCTTGATGTGCTTTTCGTCGCAGTTATTATTGTAGCTTTTAATTATTGTCTTTAAAGTCCATGGAATGTCTGACTTTACTTTTTTTACAAGCTCTTCATGCTTTACAGTTTTCTTGTAGACTTTGATGTGGTCTTTTGCAAGAGGCTGAAGTGCGCTGACTGCCATTTTCAAGGACATTGTGTGAACGCCGGTTTTCTTTCCGAAGTTGATTGTAAGAATGTCGCCTTCGACTTTTGAAATAATTCCAACGCCCCAAGTTCTGTGGTAAACGTAATTTTTTGCATCGAATGCAATGTGCTTTTCAAAGTCGTTGATTGCTTCAAAAACGTTGCGGAACGACTGGTTTAAATTTGAGGATTTTATGTAGTCTTCAAGATGCGAGTGGTCTGCGTATTTTCCGCGGAAACATTCTGTGATTTCCTTGCGCGCCCAGGAATCCTTGCTGTCGATTTCAAGAATAAGCTTTAGAATGCTTATTGCTGTGTCCCATTTTGCAGTTTCCTTGTAATATGCGTAAAGTTCCTGCATGAGAATTGCTGATTTGTCCTCACTGATTGTCTTTGCAATTTTACGCTGAACCAGCATAAAGAAATCAAGTTCTTCTGGAATATAGGAAACAAGAATTGACCATATAGCTTTTGCTGAACCGATGTTTTTTGCTGCGACAAAGCGGAGCAATGCCTTTTTATAGTAATTTATTGCGGCTTCTCTGTTTCCCTGCGAATCATAGCGTTCAGCAAGAATGCGCGCCATTTCAGCTTCTTCAAAGTCAAGTTTTACAATTTTTTCATAAAGCTCCCAAATCCTGTCGTCATTTGAAGCCTTGTAGTAATCTGCGAGTTTTCTTAGAGCGAGCTTGTTCTGCGGATCGTCTTCAAGAATTGAATTGCAAAGATATTCAACGAGCGATTCCTTGTGGTTCTTTTCAAAAATATCAAAAAGCGCGTAAAGGGAGCTTGTGTCTACGGAACCTGTACGCATTGCAATCATTCCTGAAAGATAAAGGGCTACAATGCTGTCTTTTGTGTGCGCAAGCTGTTCATCGCAGATATCCTTGATGGCGTACTCACAGTTCTGGTTTCTGCATTCGTCAAGGACTTTTTCAAGTTCTTCGATGTTGTTCTTGGTGAAGTTTGTAATTCCCGCTCGTGTCCATGTTTCTGCCTTCAGCATTTCGCGGACAGAATTTTCAAGTTCTTCAGACATAATGTTTGCTCCTAGTTTTTTTATAAACCTCTCTGTTTTTTCAGAGGTTTCCAAATCTGTATAAATTATGAATTTCAGGATCAAGAATTTTCATCTTGAGCATGACTTCCGAAATACTGCTTGACTTTTCTTTTGACGAGATATAGTAATCTATAAGCCAAAAATAAAGGTTCAAGAGCCTTGGTTTTATAACTTCCTTGTTGCTTCCGGGATCTTTCATTTCGCTTTCTCTGGCAAAAATTTCCTGCCTAAGGCGAATTACTTCCTGCGCTCTTAAAAGTCTTTTTACGGTAAAAACTTCAAGTATGACTCCGTAAACTGCAACCCATTCCTGCAACGCTTCGCCTGTATAGCCAATTTCTTCGACTTTATTTATTAGAGCCTTTATCATTGGCGAATCCAGGAAAAAAAAGTCTATTTTTTTTGCATCTATATAAAAAGCTTCCCTGAAAAGCATTTTTGCATTTTTGGTTTCCCCGCAAAGCGCATAGCAGTCGGCGACTTCCGCAACAATGGCTGCCTGCCCGGAAAGAGTTCCGTTTGCTTCCTTTAAAAAGTTAAGGGCGACTTCATAAGAGCCCAGTTTTTTGTAGCAAAGCCCGGTTTTTCTTAAAATTTCAGATTTGAGCCTGCTGTCTTTTTCGTCCGCCGCCTTGCTGTAGCATTCCAGTGCGAGCGAAAAAATTCCTTTTTTAAAGGAATAAATTGTTCTTTCGTACTTTTCGCTTTTTTTTCCGGTTATAAAGACAAACTGCTTCCATTGATTCAAAAGAGTTTCGCCTTGTTCAAAACTGGAAAGGCTGGGAATTGAATTCAGTGTGTCAATCCAGAATCCGCAGCATTTTATTGCAAAAACAATGCTTTCGTCGTCCAGATTGATAGTCAGCGCATCCTTGAGCATTTCTGAAGCTTCTGAAATATTGCAGATTTCAATGAGTTTGAATGCATCGCAGAGCGCATTTTCTGACTGAATACCCATAGAATTCAATTATATATATTTGGAAGATTTAGTCAATGTGATTTTCTGCAAAAGGGGGCATTATTTATAATGGTTTTTTAATATGTTTGTCAATAGTTTTGTGCCTCATAGTTTAAAAGTTTTAGATTTTTTTGTTTGGTCTGAATTTTTGTTCTTGAAAATTTCAATTGATAAATAATTGGAATTTATTTATCATGGCTTTATGAAAAAAAACAGCCGATTTCTTTCGCCATCGCTTCTTTCCGCGGATTTTTCAGATTTGACCTCTGCATTTAAATTTATAGAAGAAAAGGGCAGTTCCTTTGTTCATGTTGATGTTATGGACGGGCATTTTGTTCCGCAGGTTTCTTATGGCCAGCCTGTAATAAGTTCAATCCGAAAATGCACAAAGCTTCCGTTTGACGTCCATCTTATGATTGAGCGTCCTGAAAATTCAATTGTTTCCTATATAGAATCTGGCGCGGATTTTGTTACTTTCCATATAGAAGCAACTTGCCATGCAGACCGATGTGTTCAGCTTGTTCATGACGCCGGAAAAAAAGCCGGAATCGCATTGTGCCCGGCAACTCCTTTGAGCGCGGTTGAAGAACTTTTGCCTTTTGTTGACATTGTTCTTGTTATGTCTGTTAATCCTGGGTGGGGCGGACAAAAACTTATTCCATATACTATTGAAAAAATCAGAAAACTTGCCGATATACAGAGAGAGAAAAACTTTAAATATCTTATTTCTGTAGATGGCGGCATAAATCAAGAAACCTTGGAGGATGTCCTTGAAGCGGGAACAGATATTGTTGTTTCCGGCTCGTCATTTTTCAGGGGGAATTTAGAATGGAAATAAAAAAACGCTTTGTACTGGCTTTTCTTTTTTTGACTTTTGCGCTTCCGTTTGCATTTAGCCAGAAAAGTTCATCAGGTGAAAGCGCGGCGGATTCTTTTGTGCAAGGTCTTATTTGCTATAAGGACAAAGCTTGGACTGACGCTTCTGTGTTTTTGAGGCAGGCAGCGGATTCAGAGGAATATTCAACGGATTCAACTTGGTTTATGGTTATTATGAGCCTTGTTTATTCTGAAGATTTTTCTTCTGCTGTAAATGCCTGCGATTATTTTATTTCTGTTTTTCCGGAAAGCTCTTTGCTTCCTGCAGTTGAATATCAGCGTGGAAGAGCATTGCATAGCACCGGGCAGAATGACAGCGCGGTAATGGCTCTTGGAAGTTTCTGCAATGAATATCCAGAAAGCAAAATGTATTCTTCTGCATTGTACTGGATTGCCGAGTGTTTTTATGAGGACTACGATTACGAGACAGCCCGATCTTTGTATGAAAGAATTATTTATGAATATCCAGACAGCGCAAAATGCAGCGACGCGGAATTCAAACTTTACCTTATAACTCAGCGCGACCGTGAACAGAAGCTTCTGTACCTTTTGAAGATGACTGGCGAAGAATATCTTAGTAGCAAGGAAAATTATGAGCGCGAGCTTAGAACTATGCAGTCGGAAGATATTGCCGAGCTGAAAAAGCAGCTTAGAATTGCAAACAGCAGAATCAGGGAGCTTGAAGAAAATGCTTCATCCGGTTTGCCTTCTGCTTCAAATGTCCGTGCGGAAAATTCGAATGAAGGAATTACAGTTTCTTCTGGCGGAATTGAAGATGAGGAAATGTATTCTTTAAAAGAAAAAGCCGCTTTGATTCAGAAACTTCTTGATGAAAAATATGGGGGAAAGTAATGAAAAAAAAATTATTTGCTTTTGCTTTTTTTACCTCTTTTGTTTTTACTTTGAATGCTCAGAATGAAGATCTTTCTTTTGTAATGCAAAAAGATTCTTTGGAGAAAAAAGAGATTCCTTCATATTCAGTGGAAAAAAATATTGTAATTGACAAGGACGAAATCCGGCTTGCACTTGACAGTACAACTGGAGCTTTTTCTCTTTACGCGCTTCCTGAAAAAGGTCGTGAAATTGCTCTTCTTTCAAGCTATGATTCAGGCTCGGCATCTTTTTTTGCTCTTAAAGCTGGAAGAAAAGAATACAAACTTGCCCGCGGAACTGGAATAAAAACAGAATGCCGAAGAACTCCTTTGGGGGCGCAGATGGCTTATCTGGTTCCGAATGTTGCCCAGGTTGTTGTTGACTTTAGCTTTCTTCCGTCGATTCCTAATTCCACAAGAACCGATATGCTGCGTGTTACTGTTTATACAATCAACCTTGGAAAAAACATTCAGTCGTTTGCACTGAAAGGCGTGTTTGACACTGTTCTTGGCGAAAATACTTCAGCGCATTTTTCTACAGCGGCTAGAAGCAAAGTCAATTCTGAAACTTTGTTTACAGATATGTCTGATGATTTGTGGATTCGCTCTAGCAATGCAAAAGCGGCGGTTCAATTTCTTCTTGAAGGAGCTGGAATAAGCAGACCTTGCAATGTTGTGCTTGCGAATAAAGAAAATCTTGTAAATTCTTCCGGCTGGATTCCTCCTGTTCAGCATGGAAAAAGCTTTACTTCTGTTTTGTCGTACAATAATTCTGCGCTTTGCATAAACTGGGACACTGCGTATCTTGATCCGCTGAAAACTTCTGCCGTCGGATTTTTTATTTCAGTTGCCACGGACGGAGAACTTCCTGCTGGAAAAAAATTTCTTTCAGATTTAGCGAACGGAAAAACAATGCTTGGAATTTATTCTAAAGTTGCTGTTCCGACAACAAACGTTGCGCCAGCTCCAACTCCTCTTACTCCTCAAGAAGCCGGACTTTCAGAAAAAGAAATTCACGACTATACAAAAAATGGAACGCCCTTTGTTGAAGTTACAGAAGAGCAGCTTGATCCTGAATATATCCAGAATTTACTTGACCACATAGCTTCTCTTTCAAATGACGTTGACAAGGAAGAACTTGCCAGGCTTAATTCAGAACTTGATTCAATTCTTGCAAAACTTGGAGTTCAAAGATAAATGGGACGCTCCAACCTGGACACAGCAAAACATCTCATAAAGCGCCGCAAATTTGATCTTGCAATAAATATTCTTGAATCTTACGAGGATATTTATGAAGGTGATTTTGAATATTACCTTGCTTTGGGAGTTGCTTATTTGTATGCTGATGTTCCAGGAAAAGCTTCCCAGAATTTTAGAAGCGCGCGTGAAATAAAAATAAAAAACACACAGCTTCTTTTGGGGCAGGCGGTTATTTTTCTTAGGCACGGAGAAACCGACAGGGCTCTTGAGTATTATCTTGAAGTGCTTGACATTGATCCAAGAAATTCGATTGCGCGCTCGGCAATGGAATTTATCAGGCTTTACGGAGATTATACGACAATCTGCAAATGGGTTGATTCCGGCGACATAAAAAAATTCTATCCGCCACTTGGAATGAATCCGGACATTATAAGAAACTGCGTTCTTGCGGGGCTTTTGACAGGAATTGTTTGTTCTGTGCTTATGGTTTATGAGCCTTGGAAAAAGTTTAATAAGCCGCTCACTGAATTTGATTCAAAGTTTTCTCTTTCTACGGAAGAAATAAAAAATCCGCTTCAGATAAATATTTCTGAAAAAGATTTTACTGTTAAGCTTGAAAAAAATCAGGTTGCTTCTGTTTTTAATTCTGCAAAAAAATATTTTGGTGAAGGACGGGATAATGCCGCGCAAGTTGAGCTTAATAAAATTCTAAACAGCAATGCGGCTTCTTCAATCAAGCAAAAATCTTTGGAGATGACGGAGCTTTTTAAAGAGCCTTCATTCAGTTCTCTAAAGGATAATTATTCTTATCTTGAAGTAAAGGAAAATCCGTTGCTTTACCAGAATTGCTATGTGATTTGGGATGGCACTGCTGTAAATGAATATCAAAAAAGCGACGGTTCCTGGGGCTGTATGCTTCTGGTGAATTATATTCCGGCTGAAGAAAAACGCTCTTCAATTGGAACTGTAAAAGTTGTTTTTGAAAAAGCTCCAGCGCCGCCTGTCGATATGGAAAAGCCGGTTAGGTTTCTTGCTAAGATAAAAATTGAAAATGGAGAACTGTATCTTTTTGGCTGCGGAATTTATCAGCAGTTAAAGGGCAGAACGCTTGGAGAGTCTTAAAGTTCAGCTGAAAAGTTGGTTTGCGTTGCAGGCTTTTATTCATCCGTTGTTGTTTCGGATAATTTTTATTAAGGAATTTATATGAAAGAATTTTTACCCTATGACAGTGTTAGAATCGATGCATTGAAGCTCGCTCATAAGATTTATCAGCAGGACAAATTTGTTCCTGATGTTATTTATACTTCTCTGCGTGGCGGTGCATACATGGCGAACGTAATCAGTGAGTATTACAAAGTCGCTTTAAAAAATCACAAGCCTGTTTTGTATGCCGCTGTTGTTGCAAGAAGCTATACCGATGTTTCCCAGCATTCTGCTGTTAGAATTGACGGCTGGACTTATTCCCCGGATTATCTTCGTGCCGGCGATAAAATTATGCTCGTGGATGATATTTTTGATTCAGGAAGAACTTTGAATTATCTGGTTGGAATTCTTTTGGAAAGAGGAGTTCCGCGTGAAAATATAAAAATTGTTGTGCATGATTATAAAGTGTACAAATGGAAGGAGCAGCTTCCTATTCAGCCTGACTATTGGTGCAGAAAATTTGAAATTTCAAATCCAGAAGAAAACAATTGGATTAACTATAACAGCCACGAACTTGTCGGGCTTACACATGAAGAGCTTGAGGAAAATTTTTATAAGCCTTACCCTGATTTGCGTGAGGTTTTAGAACCGATTTTTAAGGATGAATAAATTCCATGAATGAAATGCGATTGTCTGCAAAAAAAATTATAAGTATTCTTTTGCTTTTTACTTTTAGCAAGCTTTTTGCTTTTGAAGAAAAAAATATTTTGAGTCCTATTTCTGGAGTCTGGAAAAATAAACAGGCTCTTGTTTTAAATTTGGAAAAAGGCACGGACGTTTATTATTCTTTTACAGGCAGCGATCCTTATGTTTCTGGATTTTCTTATGATTCTCCTGTTCTTATTGATCAGACTGGAGATATAACTGTGAAGATTACATCGATTGATCAAAGCGGCGAAAGAAAAGATTTTACAATTGAGTACAATGTCGAAGAGAATTCAGAAGTTGAATATAGCATTCAGTCAAAAGAATTTATAAATTCAATAAATCAAAATCCTACTGTTCTTTATATTTCTGGAACTGATTTTTTTATTCCGTCTGAATTTTTGTATTCTCTTGAAAATTCCAAAGCTCCATATTTAAAGTCAAAGCTTTTTCTTTCAGGTAAAAATTCTGTGGAGCGTTTTGTTTCTTGCTTTGCTGTTGATTTTACAGGAAATAATTTTTTTCATTTTGTAATTCAAGTTCTTCCTGCTGAAAAAAATACCGATTCAAAAGCCGACAATGTTCCGTTTGAAATTTCAGAGTGGAATAATTTTTCTTTTAAGGATAAAAATTTTATTTACAGAATTGATGATGAAAACTGGAAGTCTCCATCGGAATCAAGTTTTATTGACAGAAATTATGCTCATAAAATTTCTTGGCAGCCAGTTGAATTTTATCCTGGAAATGAAATTTTTGAATATGAGCTTCCGGCAAAACCTTTGGTTTTTTCCAAAAAAAACAAAAATGGTGTTGTCGAATTTTTTATAGATGGAAATGAGAATTTCACATTTGAAAAAAATTCTCCTTTTGCTTATGCCGATGCGTTTGAAAATGAAGATATAAAAAGTTCTGCTTGCTTTAAAATTTTTTACAATGGAAATTATCAGGGAACAATTGACGCTGATTTTTCTATAGACAGGCTTCCTCCAGAACCTCCTGAAATTTTTTCATCATCTGTAGGAAAACTTACGAGAATAAAATCGTTTTTCAGAATTTCAAGTGAGCCAGATGCTAAAATTTTTTATGCTTTGAGCAAGCCTTTTGAAATACCAGACGGATTTGTAGAAACCGCGCAGTCTGAATTTGAAAAGATAAATCCTACTAATTTTTCTTTGTACAAGGGTAATGAAATTTTTCTCAAGTCTTCAGATAAAAACGCAGTGTTTTATAAAGTGTGCGCATATTCTGTTGATGCGTCTGGGAATAAAAGTGAAGTTTCAGAAAAGAAAATACTCATTGATGAAACAAACTATTATCTTTTTGCTAATTCGCAAAATGAAATTCAAGACGGCTCTTATGATAAGCCGTTTAATTCTTTTGACCAGCTTATTTCAGTTTTGAAATCTTCAAATAAAAAACTTAGGTTTCATATTTATGGAAACATCGAAATTCCTGATAACGAATTTTTAATTTCAAAAGATTGCACTTTTATAGGCCATGATTCCAGTTTAAGCTTTAAAGAAAATACTGCTGTAAAAATTTTAAATGCAAATGTTGAATTTGAAAATCTGATTATTGAAAAGAAATCCCGAGATGAAAATTTTCCGCTTATTTCTGCAAAAAATTCTTCTGTTGGAATTTCTGACTGTGAGTTTTTCGCAGTGTTTTTGAAAAGAGGCACTTTGCTTGATTTGGAAAATTCAAATGCTCAGATTGAAAATTCTGGATTTACAATTCAATCTGATTCTTACGCTTGCGGAATTTCTTCTGAAAATTCAAATGTCAACTGCAAAAATTCAAGGTTCACATCGGTTGCGGAGTCTTGTTTCAATGTGAAAATTTCAGGCGGAACTTGTTCATTCTCTGATTCGTCTTTTTCTTTGATTGGAATTTTTGGACGCGGAATTCAAGTTCTTAATGCAAACGCTTCAATTGTTCAAAATGAATTTAACGCAAGACTTTCTGATTCAACTAAAAAAAGTTCTCCAATTTGGAGCAATGTAAATTCTGTTGCGTCAGAAAAAAATATTCAAAAAGGATTTTAAGCTTTATGGATTTTCTTGTTGGAATCGACGAAGCGGGAAGAGGTCCTTTGGCTGGTCCTGTTACGGCCGGATGTGTTCTTTTGCCTATTGATTTTCCTGTGGAAATTTTAAATGACAGCAAAAAACTTTCTGAAAAAAAACGTGAAGCTGCATCTGATGTTATAAGAGAAAAATCTTGCTGGGGAATCGGAATTGTCAGTGAAAAAATAATTGACGAGATAAATATTCTTCAGGCTGATTTTAAGGCAATGAAAATTGCTTTTGATATGATGAGAATGAAACTTCCTGCCTGGTGTGAAAAAAATAAATTTAATTTTGAGCAATGCAAAAATTCCATGCAAATAATTGTCGATGGAAATATGTTGCCTTTTACTGATAAAAATCTTGATATAAAAGCAGTTATAAAAGCTGATTCAAAATTTCCTTGTGTTATGGCGGCAAGCATTTTGGCAAAAGTTCAGCGTGATAAAATTATGATTGATTACGATAAACTCTATCCGGAGTATGGGTATGCAAAGCACAAAGGCTATCCAACTCTTGCGCATAAAGAAATTTGCCGCCGTTTAGGACCGTCTCCCATTCAGCGGCTTTCGTTTAAATATTAGTATTCTGTTTTTTCAGCGTCAGGCTGTCTTTTTGAAACAACATGAAGTCTGCCTGAAATTTCCTTGCGCTCTGCTCTTCTTTCTGAAACTAAGCGGCTTTCGCCTTTTCTGCGGTAAACTTTTTTTGCTGGCTTTTCTTCTGACATTCCGCTTGCTGCATATTTTGCTTCTTTTGCGGCTTTTTTTTCTGCACGGAGTTTTGCGCGTTCCTTTTGAATTTTTTCAACAGCTCTTAAAGATTCGTCCATTCCGCCCAAAAAACTTTTCATGTCATCTGCAAAAACAACAATGTCGCGTCTTTCATCTTGTCCGTCCTTTATTTTGCTTTCAACAATCTGAAGAAAAACATCTCCATTGCGGTTTTCTTTTACGTTGAAATAATACGAACGTTTGTCCAAGTTTACCTGATTTGTAAAAAGTTCTCCACGAATTCCCATAATGTCCTTCCCTAAAAATTTAGTTTGATTTTTTTGCATCAAAAAAGATGCAGGATATAACTCCTTGAACTTTACAGCATTTTAAAATTTATTGCAAGCATCTCCATTATAAAAACTGACTGCAAATATTTTTCAGTTCTTCAATTAGCTCGTTCATGCCTTCTTCTTCAGTTGAAAATCCAAAGCTGAATCTTACTGCGCTTTCTTTTTCTTTTGGAGTTAACTGCATTGTATCAAGAACTGGTCTGCCTTTGTGCGAAGATGAACACGCGCTTCCTGTTGAAATGAAAAATCCTTTTTCGCTTAATGCGCGCTCCATGACTTGTCCTGGAATTCCTGGAAATGCGGCTTGAACAACCCAAGGAGAAAAGTTTGCTTCAAATTTTTCTCCTTCACGGCAATGCGGAATTATAACGCAGCCTTTTATTTCTTTTAGCTTCTTTATGAAATTTGCTGTGAGAATTTTTTGCTGTTCAAATCTTTTTTCAGCGGAAGTATTTCTTTCTGAAATAAAATATTTTTCAAGGCAAAGTGAAAATGCTTCTGCGCCAAAAAGATTCTCAGTTCCGCTTCTTACTGTTTTTTCCTGTCCTCCACCTTTTAAAAATGAATTCAGTTCTTTTGCAAGATAAAGAATTCCGACTCCTCTTGGTCCGCCGATTTTATGTGCGCTGAATGAAGCCGAATCAATTCCGCTTGCTTTTAAATTCAGTGGAATTTTTCCTGCGGCTTGAACACAGTCAACATGAAAAAATGGTTTTCGTTTTCCTTTTGTTTTTTCTTCAATAATTTTTGCGATTTCATAAATAGGCTGAATTGCGCCGGTTTCATTATTTACCGCCATTACTGAAACAAATGCCGTATCTTCCTGAAGCGCATTCGAAATGCTTTGTGCGCAGACAATTCCATTTTTATCTGGATTTACATTTATAACTTTCCAGCCGCAGTTTTGCATTGACTTTGTCATTTCACGCAGGGCCGGATGCTCAATGGAACTTAATACAACGCTTCCTTTTTGCGGTCGATTTAAGACAGAAAGAATCGCAATGTGATCTCCTTCTGTTCCTCCAGAAGTAAAGAAAATGTTTTCTGCATTTACACCTAAAGCTTGTGCTGCTCTTTTTCTTGCGGTTTCCAATGCTTTTTTTGCATCGGTTCCAGCTTTGTGAATGCTCGAAGGATTTCCCCAATGCTCAATAGAATGTTTTAGAGCTTTAGTTAAAATTTCTTCATCATTTGGAGCGGTTGCAGCCCAGTCAAAATAATGCTTTGCTGAAATCATTTTAAAACCTCAAGAATTTCGTTGTCCTGAACTTCTGTTATAAATGTGGATTGTCCGGTTTTTTGCAGAATGACTTTTACGCAGCTTCCAGAATTTTTTTTGTCTTTGTGCATTGCAGAAACTAAAGCAAGTGTTGCATTTGGAATGTCTTTTATAATCTGTGGAAGCGGATCCGTGCAGAACCCGTACTCAAAAAGAATTGACTTGCATTCATTTGCAAATTCAGCAGAGCAAAGATTTTTGTCTAAGGAAAGCCCCAGTGCTCTTCCAATTCCCCAGGCAACTGCTTCTCCGTGGCTTATTTTTCCAAGTCCTGCTACAGTTTCAAGCGCGTGTCCAAAAGTATGTCCGTAATTTAAATACGCGCGGATTCCTTTTTCTTTAAAATCTTCATGCACTGTTTTTGCTTTTGCCTTTGCGCATATTGTAATTATTTTTTGCAGAACTTCTTCGTTGCGGCTCATAACCTTTTCTTTTTGTGTCTTTAAAATTTCTGTCAATTCTGGAGAAAAAAGAAAAGCTGTTTTTACAACTTCGCCAAGTCCTGAAATAAATTCATTCTGCGGAAGGCTTTGTATGAATGAACTCCATATATGAATTTTTTTTGCAGGATAAAAAGCTCCGATCATGTTTTTATAACTGTCAAAGTCGCATCCAGTTTTTCCGCCAATCGAAGCATCGACATCAGAAAGCAAAGTTGTCGGAACAAACTCAACGTCAACTCCGCGTTTAAACATCGAAGCAGCAAATCCTGTCATGTCGCTTAAAACTCCGCCTCCGATTGCAACAAAAAGACAGTTCCTGTTGAAGTTCGAGTTTAAAGCCGCTCTCACAATTTCAAGGACATTTTCTATTGTCTTGTATTTTTCTCCTGCGCCGAGAATGCAAAGCGTGTCGTTTCCTTTCTTGAAAATAGAAGGAGCTTTTATGTTGTCTGCATTTTCATCTGTAAAATGTGAAATAAAATCTGTGCATAAAGGAGCGATGTTTGTGTCGGTAACGAAAAGTCTGTTGCGTTTATTTTCCGCGGAAAGGTAAAGGCTGCATAAGTCATTTTTTCCACTGTAAAAAAGAATATCAGTTTTATCAAAGCCTGAATTGTCAGGAAATAAAAGTTCAAAATTATCTATTGGTGAAATATTCATTTCTACAGTTTACTGCATTTTATAAATGGAAGCAAACCCTATTGAAATTTTTGAAAACGATTTTTGCTTTAAGCCATTCCTGTGCCATTCATTTGAATTTCACAGGAATGAAATATGGTTGTCTGAAAAATTACTTTGTGAATTCCAAAAGAGTTTTTCCGTCTTTTGAGCGGAGCGTAAGTGTGTTTCCAAAAAGCGAATAAGTTGCAGTCTGATCTAAGTAGATATAAAACTGCTGCTCAAGTTCCTGCGCTTCCTTGCTTCCCGAATCCATCAGGGTTGAAGCTCCTGGCTTGAACGAAAGTTTTTTTGCCGCCTCATAAAGATTGTAGTCCATTGTGTAATAGTTTACGCCTGAAAAACCAGAAGCTGTATTTTCTTCATTAAAGGTGAGTGTAGGAAGTTCTGTTTGGTCTGCGTCTATGCTTTGAACTCCGTTGTTCTTTAGAATTGCGGTTAATGTCCAAGTTGCGTCTTTTATAGAAGCTTTTGCAAAAATAAGCTCGGAATTTTCCGTTGAATTATAAATGCACAAAAGAATTTTTCCGTTCTGTTTTTTTGTTTTCCAGCTGTCAGCTCCAACTGCGGAATTTAAAAAGAGCCTTTCAAATTCCATGTCTTCTTTGCTTCCCATCATTTTTGTGGAAATAAATCCCGGCTCTGCGATAAGTTTTTTTCCATTTGCCTTGTAAAGTCCAGAGAAAGAATTTACGCCTGAAAAACCAGATACTTTAATGTTCAAGTTTTCATCTTGCAAAAGGGAAATTGTGGCGCATGAAAATTCCACTTGCTTTTCGTTAATTTTGTATTGAACAAGATTCCAGTCGCCTTCAATTTGTTTTGTGTCCTTTGATTTGCAACCCAAAAAAGCCAGCATTGCAAATGACATAACTGCTGTAAAAATTTTGATTTTTTTCATTTTTATTTTGCTCCATAAAAAAGTCAATGTAGATAAAACTGACGCTATTTCATCCAGTTTATCTTGCACTTATTTTTCTATTTTATATATTTCAAGCGAATCTGCAAGTGTCTGAATTTGCTCCACGGATTTGTTCGCAAGATTTGAAACCTCTTTGAGCTGCGTGTTTATGGCAAGCGCGCTTTCAGAACTTGCATCAACACTTGCTACAAGTTCTATTGTGCGTCTTGTAACTTTTTCCATTGCAGAGGCGATATTCAAAGTGTCCTTTTCCATGTCTGAAAATCCGCTGGAAACCGAAGCCGAGCCAGAGGACAGAGCCTTGAGTTTTTCCGCAACCGAAATATTCAGTGAGTTCTCGTTTTCTATTATGCCCGACATTTCCTTGAAGTCAGAGTCAACCGCGGAAACCTGCTTCACAATGTCCGAGAAAATCTGGCTTGTAACTTCGGAAACTTCCACAACACGCTGAACAGAGTCGATGATTCCGCCGATAACTTTCGCAACGTTCTCCGACTGCGCATGAGTTTTTTCAGAGAGCTTTTTGATTTCCTGCGCGACAACCGCGAATCCGTCACCAGCCTTTCCCGCATGAGCCGCTTCAATCGCCGCATTCATTGCAAGAAGATTTGTCTGGTCTGAAATTGAAGAAATTATCTTGTTTGTTTCAAGAAGTTTTTTTGTGTCGTTTGAAATCTGCTGAATCGTTTCCGAAACCTGCTTGATGTGCGTATTTCCCTTTTCTGATGCGGAAGAAAGAAGCCCCATGTTCTCAACCGTGAACTTCCTGATTTTGTCAACCGACTCGACCGAATCCAAAAGCTGCTTTATCTGCTCGCCGGATTCCTCGATATCAGAAATCTGCGTCTTGATTATGCTTCCGAAGCCTTTGAGCCTTTCCGTTGTCTTTTCGATTTTGTCGGATGCGCTCTGAATCATTCCCTGTTGTTCCGAAACCGAATTTTTCATTCCTTCAAGCTCGTGGACAATTGCCGCGGACTTTTCCTTTCCCGAGTCGAAATTTTTTTGCTGAAGGTTGTTCGTGTCGTGAACGTAGTCCGCCTTTTCCGTGATTCCGTTTATGAGAGAATTTACGGTCGCCGTGATGTGTGAGAGGCTTCCTGCAAGGCTTCCGATTTCATCGTTCTTCTTGTAGCTGAATTTTTCGGTGAAGTCTCCATCCGCGATTTTGTTCATGGATTCCCGAAGCTTTAAAAGCGGCTTTAGAATCAGCGATATGAAAAGCGTGTACAGGCAGGAGACGACGAGCATTCCGATTATGAACATCGCAAGCATTACAAGAAGAGAACTTTCGGTTGCCATTCCTGAGGCGATGTCTATGCGGCGCACAAGATACCAGTCAAGAATTTTAACGTAGCAAAGACCGTATTCCGCATCTCCAAAGCTAAATGTGTAAACCTGTCCGTCCTTGTAGTCTTCAAGCGCCCCTTCGATTTTCTCGTAAAGTCCGCCAAGCTGATCTTTTACCAGCGCTTTTTTGCTTACAAGAGACTTGTCTTCTGCTCCTGTAATTTCTCCGAGGCTGTTGAAGAAGAAAAGCTGACCGTTTCCGCCGCCGCTCACAGTCTTGTAAACAGAATCAAGAAAAGAGTCCAAAATAATTCCAGTTCCAACAACTCCTACAGGCTTTTTGTCCGCGGAAAAAACAGGAGCGTTTACCCAAAGGCAGGTTTCGTTCACGTCTGGATTGTAGTTTATGTTGAAGTTATACGATTCGGTTTTGTAGAGCGTCATGTTATACCAGTAGCTTTCTGGTTTGTTCGGATCAAGCGTGTATGAATATTTGTCCCCGAAGTAGAAAAAGTGATCCGTGTCGTTTATCCAGAAATTTATTCCGGAAGAAAAAGCCTTTCCGTATGCCGCCATCTCGTCAAATGCAGGCTTCTGAAGTTTCTTGTCGGTCGCATTGCGGAAATAATTTGAAATTACAGGCGAACGGGCCATTTGAAGCGCAAGAGTGATGTCCTTATTCACCGAAGACTCAAGCATGAGCTGGTCAGTGGTAAGCTCCGTTCGGATTCCCTGCGAAAGATTCTTCCGCCCGATCTTGCGTTTTGCAATGCCGTAAGTAAAAATTGAAATGAAACAGATTAAAATAAAAAATACAGACGAAAACAAAAAAGTTTTTTTCATTAAAGACATATTCAGCTCCAATTTACTATAGGTTATATATTAGATTTTTTTTTATTTCAACTTAAAAATCTTTTTTTTTATCAAAAATTTTCCCAAATGAAATTTTTATGTGAATGCTGATCTTTATATTTTTCTGCTATTGCCGGGCTTTGAAAATCTTTTGAATTTGCTCTATATTTTGTATGAAAAAAACATAAAGCGAGGTTATATTTATGGAAGAAAACGAAGAAAATGCAGTTTCAGAAGCGGAACAGTTCAGAAACCGTGTTATTTTAAAGGCGGCGCGCATAGAAAAAGTGGAGCAGCATCCGGGCGGAAGTCTTCTATATATACTCACATTGAACGACGGAGATGAAGAGCCTAGGCAGATTGTAAGTTCCATTGTGCCTTTTTATAAGCCTGAAGAGCTTTTGGGCAAAACAATCGTCATCGTTTATAATTTAAAGCCTGCAAATTTTCGCGGAGTCAGAAGCAACGGAATGCTGCTTGCTGCCTCTGATCCGAATGTTACAGACCGGGAAACTTGCGAAGTTCTTTTTGTGCCTCAGTTTGAACCAGGAACTATTCTTGAGCCTGAAGGATTTGAAGCTCCAGCTGAAAAATATTGCTATGTAAAGCCGGATAAATTCTTTTCGTTCAAACTTTATACAAAAGATGGGTTTGTTGAAATCGACGGAAAGAAGATCGGCTCAGACGGAAAGTTTGTTGAAGCCAAAGTTTACAAAAACGGCTCTGTCGGCTGAAAAAAAACTGAATTTCTTTAAAGAATTTGTTTGACTTCTATACTTTTTGAATTTATAATTGTTGCATAACATAAACCCTTAGGAGGCCAAAATTGGCAAAGGTAGAATTAAAAGGAATCGGTAAGATTTACGATGGAAATGTTCAGGCTGTAGAAAACGCCAACATTGTTATTGAAGACCGCGACTTCTGTGTATTCGTAGGACCTTCTGGATGTGGAAAATCAACAACTCTCCGCATGATTGCAGGTTTGGAAGAAATTTCTGAAGGCGAGCTTCTTATTGATGGCGAGCTTATGAATGATGTTCCGCCAAAAGACAGAAACATTGCGATGGTTTTCCAGAACTATGCTCTTTATCCTCATATGACAGTATATGACAACATGGCATTCGGACTTAAGATCCGCAAAATGGATAAAGGTGAAATTAAACGCCGTGTTGATGAAGCTGCTAATATTCTTGGTCTTACACAGTACTTGGACCGCAAACCAAAGGCTCTTTCTGGTGGACAGAGACAGCGTGTTGCAGTAGGACGCGCAATTGTCCGCAACCCTAAAGTATTCTTGTTTGACGAGCCTCTTTCTAACCTTGATGCAAAACTCCGTGTTACAATGCGTGGAGAAATCGCAGGTTTGCACCAGAGACTTAATGCTACAATGATTTATGTTACTCACGACCAGATTGAAGCTATGACAATGGGTACAAAAATCGTTGTTATGAAAGACGGTCACGTACAGCAGATTGGTGAGCCTCTCTATTTGTACAATCACCCAATCAATAAATTTGTTGCAGGATTTATTGGAACTCCTCCAATGAACTTCCTTTCTGTTACAATCAAGAAAGAAGGCGACAAGATTGTTGCTGATGAAGGCACATTCACAGTTGTTCCTACAGCAGAACAGCAGGCTTCTCTTAAAGACTATGTAGGCAAAGAAGTTTACTTCGGTGTACGCCCGGAAGACCTTGTTTATTCAGAAGCTCCGGCTGCAGAAAACAATATGCAGATGAAAGTTTCTAACAAGGAGCCTCTTGGTGCAGAAACACACCTCTTCCTTTCTACAAAGACACAGAGCATTGTTGCCCGTGTACAGGCCTCTTCTAAGGGAGACTTCAAGATTGGCGAAACTGTAAACTTTAAGCCAGCAATGGAAAGATGCAAATTCTTTGCTAAGAATCCAGAAGATCAGAGCAAGGAAATCAACATCTGTGAAGCAGATAAAATTTCTGCTCCATGGCTCAAGAATGCTATTACAGGCGAAGTTGGCTATAAAGTAGCAATTGGTTCTGAAATCAGAAAATAAGTCATGTTCTTTAAGCTTGTATAATATGGCTTGAAAACTTGTAGCCTTGGACACCGCTAGAGCAATTCTGGCGGTGTTTTTTTATGTCATTATAGAATCAGCCATAACAATCTTTATTGTAATTGCTTTTTTTTTATTGTAAACTTTCAGCATGATAAAACCTAATTCACTTGTTATATATAAAAATACTGCTGCTGTTGTTCTTTCTGTTGGTGAAAATAATAAGTTTTCTATAAAATTTCAGTCTGTTCCTGCCACTGCCACAAAGCCAGCTGTTTATGAAACTCAGAATGTCCGCGCAAAGGATATTCTTTTGCTGAATGAAGGTCCGGTTTCTTCTCTTGAATCTGTTTTGAAATTTGCTGTGGAAAAATGTCCTTCAGCCTCTGATATTTACAATCTTGAGCAGACAAATGAGATTTTTCTTCAGATAAAAGACTGCTATGAACTTTTGTCAGGCGAATCTTTCGGCGAAATTTATCCTTTTAATGAATTGGTTTCACTTTTTAGAGGCGAAGTAAAACCTGATGAGGCTTGGGGACTTTACTGCGCCTTAAAAAATACTGTTTATTTTAGCCAGGTTTTAAAGGATCAGCTGGACGGAAAAATTGCGTTTACTGTCCGCCCTCAGCAAGAAATTGACTCCCTTGTAAAAAAAGCCGGTGAAAAGGAAAAAGAAGCCGAACTGCGGTCTGAATTTATTCAGCGATTAAAAATTGGAAAGCTTTTGCCGGAAGATTCTGTTTTTATGGGCGATGTGGAAGCTCTTGCGCTTGGAAAAACAGACAAAAGCCGTACAATGCATGATGCCGGCTTAAAGGAAACTCCAGAACGTGCGCACAAACTTTTGCTTGATACAGGACTTTGGGACATTACACGCAATCCGTATCCTTTGCGCTGGGGACTTTCCACAAAATCAGCGTCAGATTCCCTTGATTCTCCGCCGGAAGAAGAGCGGCTTGAGCTTGACTGTATTTCTTATGCAATTGACAATGCCTGGTCAACTGATCCGGACGATGCTGTTGCCTTTGACGGAAAATATCTTTGGATTCATATTGCAGATCCGGCGTCTACGGTTCAGCCAGATTCTCCTATTGATAAAAATGCGCGTGCAAGAGGTGCAACTCTTTATATTCCAGAAGGTGCTGCCAGAATGCTTTGTGAAAGTTGTCTTGAAGATTATGCGCTTGGACTAAAGGAAAAAAGCCGTGCCTTGTCTTTTAGAATTCTTCTTGATGAAAACGGCGCGATTGAAGATTGTTCCGTTTTTAAGACACTTGTAAAAGTAAAGCGCCTTTCTTATGAGCAGGCTGATGATCTTATGGAAAGTGAAGAGCTAAAGCCTCTTTTTTCTATCGCATGGAAAAATGTGGAACGCCGCAAAAAGTCCGGGGCTGTTCAGATTTCAATGCCGGAAGTTCATATTTCCGTTGAACCTGAAACAAAAAAAGTTTCAATCGAGCCTCTTGTTCATCCTAAAAGCTCAGAAATGATCCGTGAGATGATGCTTTTGGCTGGAGAAGGGGCTGCAAAATTCGCATTCAAAAATCAGATTCCTTTTCCGTTTGTAAGCCAGGAAGCTCCTGTAATTCCAGATGATGTTCCGGAAGGTCTTGCAGGTCAGTTCAGGCTTAGAAGATGCATGAGAAAAAGATCTGTCGGTGTAACTCCTGGAATGCATTGCGCTTTGGGGCTTAATATGTACAGTCAGGTTACAAGCCCTTTGCGCCGCTACGGAGACTTGATTGCTCATATTCAGCTGCGAGCATTTTTGGATAAAAGGGAGCTTTTGGACAAGGACACTATGCTTATGCGTATTTCAGAAGGAGATGCCGGGGCTCAGGCGGCTCACAAGGCTGAACGCAAAAGCAATATGCACTGGACTCTTGTTTATCTTTTGCAAAATCCCGGCTGGACAGGTGAGGCTGTCTGCGTTGACAAGGGAATGAAACTTCCTCTTTTTTCAATTCCTTCTCTTGCAATAGAAACCTTTATGCCTTGCCCTGAAAAAACAGAGCTTAATGACGTAGTGAAAATAAAAGTAAAGAAAATTGAACTTACAGAACTGCAAGTTGAATTTGAAATTGTAAATTAAGTTTTAAGTACAAAAATTACAAAAATATTGAGGTGTATAAAGAATGAAAGATTTTCAAAACGGAATTGAGACGAAATGCATTCACTCAGGCTATGAGCCAAAAAACGGCGAGCCTAGAATGATTCCTATTGTTCAAAGTACAACTTTTAAGTATGACACAAGCGAAGCAATGGGAAAACTTTTTGACCTTGAAGATTCCGGCTATTTTTACAGCAGACTCCAGAATCCTACAAATGATTATGTGGCTGCGAAAATTGCTGCTCTTGAAGGTGGAACTGCCGCTATGCTCACTTCTTCCGGCCAGGCGGCAAACTTTTTTGCGGTTTTCAATATTGCAAGCGCAGGCGATCATGTTGTTGTTTCTTCTACAATTTATGGAGGAACTTTCAACTTGTTCAATGTTACAATGCGCAAGATGGGAATTGATTTTACTTTTGTAGATCCCGAATGTTCAGAGGAGGAACTTAATGCGGCTTTTAAACCGAACACAAAAGCTGTTTTTGGCGAAACGATTGCGAATCCGGCTTTGATTGTTTTTGACATTGAGCGTTTTGCAAAAGCGGCGCACAATCATGGAGTTCCACTTATTGTAGACAATACTTTTGCAACTCCCGTGAATTGCCGTCCGTTTGAATGGGGCGCAGACATTGTAACTCATTCCACAACAAAATATATGGATGGACACGATGCGACTGTTGGTGGTGCTATTGTTGATTCTGGAAAATTTGATTGGCTTGCAAACGCCCAGAAATTTCCGGGACTTTGCACCCCGGATGAAAGCTATCACGGCGTGGTTTACGCAAAAAAATTTGGAAAGGAAGGCGCTTTTATTACAAAAGCAACTGTTCAGCTTATGAGAGACTTTGGCTCTGTTCAGTCCCCGATGAATGCTTACTTTTTAAATCTTGGACTTGAATCCCTGCCGCTTCGTGTTGCCCGTCACTGCGAAAATGCCTTGAAAATTGCTGAATTTCTTCAGTCGCATAAAAATGTTTCCTGGGTGAACTATCCCGGATTAAAAGGAAACAAATATTACGAGCTTGCAAAAAAATATATGCCGAACGGAACTTGCGGAGTTATTTCTTTTGGAGTGAAAGGCGGAAGACAGGTTGCTGAAAAATTCATGTCGAACCTTAAGCTTGCAATGATTGCAACGCACGTTGCGGACAGCAGGACTTGTGTTCTTCACCCTGCAAGTTCTACACACAGGCAGATGTCTGATGAAGAGCTAAAGGCTGCAGGTGTTTTGCCGGACATGGTAAGACTTTCTGTTGGTGTTGAAAATGTAAATGATATAATTGCTGATTTAACTCAGGCACTGGAGGTTTAAGATGCCGCATATTACAGTTCAAATGTTTCCCGGAAGAAATGACGAAATCAAGAAAAATCTTGCAGAAAAACTTGCAAAAGTAGCGAGCGAGGAGCTTGGCAGGGGAATCGAGCATTTTTCTGTTTCTGTAGAAGATATTCCGCAGGACGAATGGAAAGAGCGTGTTTTTAACAAGATTGTAGACCCGGATAATAAAAATATTTTTGTAAAGCCTGGCTATACAATGTAGCAAATACAAAAATGTTTTTGTTGACAGTATCAGTTTTGCATGATATATTTTTTACTATGAAAAACACAACCCATTGGGCAGTAATTATCAATATCTCATCGTTGGCTTACCTTTACTTTAGCTTTTATTGGTTTTCTCGTGCCTTGCGGAAGTTTCGCTAGATAATAGCGAGCATTGTGTTTGCCGTATAACTGGTAAAATAATGGAGCCTTCCGCAGTGGAAGGCTCTTTTTTTTGCCAGACGGTTTAAATTTCGGAGGTTTTTGTATGATAGTGATTTTAAAGAAAGGCGCGACAGAGCCGGCAATCAATGAATTTGTTGAAGAGGTTAAGCAGAAAGGTTTTGGCGTTCATATTTCGACTGGAGTAGACAAGACTATTATTGGTCTTCTAGGCGATACTTCAAAACTTGTTCCAGAGGATTTACTTGCAAATGATATAGTTGAAACTGCGGAGCGTGTCAGCGTACCGTATAAAATGGCAAGCCGTTCATTCCATCCAGAAAATACAGTTGTCTGCATCGGAACAGGGCAGAGCGGCGTTATTGAATGTAAAATTGGAGACGGAAAAACTGTTCCTGTAATCGCAGGTCCTTGCGCTGTTGAAACTGAAGACCAGATTATGAATGCGGCATTTGCTGTAAAAAAAGCCGGAGCAAGAATTTTACGTGGCGGCGCATACAAGCCAAGAACTTCACCTTATAGTTTTCAAGGGCTTGGAAAGGAAGGTATAAAGCTTCTTGAAAAAGCAAAGAAAGAAACAGGGCTTCCAATCTGCACGGAGCTTATGGCAATCAGCGAACTTAAGAATTTTGAAAATGTTGACTTGATTCAAGTTGGAGCAAGAAATTTTCAGAACTTTGACCTTCTGAAGGAACTTGGAAAATTTAATAAGCCGGTTCTGCTTAAGCGCGGTCTTTCTGGAACAATCAACGAGCTTTTGATGAGCGCGGAATATATAATGGCCAACGGAAACGAAAATGTCATTCTTTGCGAGCGCGGAATTAGAACTTATGACGGATATACACGCAACTGCCTTGATGTAAGCGCAGTTCCTTATCTTCATAAAGTTTCACACTTACCGGTTGTGATTGACCCAAGCCATGCCTGCGGAATCAGATGGATGGTAGGAACTCTTGCCCAGTCTGCTGTTGCCGCCGGTGCTGACGGACTTGAAATTGAAGTTCACTGCTGCCCTGAAAAGGCTTGGAGCGATGCAAGCCAGCAGCTTCCACCTAGTCAGTTTGAAGAACTCATGATTAAGCTTGGAAAATATGCGGCTGTTGAAGGAAAAACTATGTAAAAAAATGCCGGATTCTTAATAAGAGCAAAAGTTCCGGCAGCTCAACAATAGAAGGATTTCAAATTGAAAAATTTATCAGACTTGACTTATGGAATTGTTGGATTCGGTCTTATGGGCGGCTCTCTTGGAAAGGCAATCAGGGAAAATGTGCTTTCAGTTTCTTCTGCCAGCGGAAAGATTCTTGCTGCGGACATAAATGAAGCATCCCTTTCCTTGGCTAGAGAACAGCACATTGCGGATGAAACTTTTCTTATCAGCAAAGTTGACTCTATGCTTTGCCAGTGTGATTTTGTTTTTGTGTGCCTTTATCCTCATGCGACTTTGGAATTTTTAATTCAGCACAAAAATAATTTTAAGCCCGGTTCAATCGTAACGGACATAAGCGGAGTCAAGTCTGAAATATTTTCTCGCCTGAATGAAATTCTTTCCGGTGGATTTGATTTTATTCCGGGGCATCCGATGGCTGGCAGCGAAAAGGAAGGCTATGCAAATTCATGTGGTTCAATTTTTAAGAATCATAACTACATTTTAATGCCGCTAAAACAGAATAAAATCGAAAATCTGGAACTCTTTAAGCAGCTTGTTTCGCTTATGGGATTTACCAGGATTGTAGAAACTGATGCTTTTGTTCACGACCATAAAATTGCTTTTACTTCCCAGCTTTGCCATGTCATTGCGAGCGCGCTTGTTGATAGTGCGGAAGATTCCAAGATAACGGCTTTTGGCGGCGGAAGCTTTGAGGACTTGACTAGAATCGCCATGATTAATGCTCCTTTGTGGACAGAACTTTTCCTTGCAAATAAAAAAGAACTTCTGCTTCACATTGAAAATTTTGAAAAATCTCTTAATGAGCTAAAAGGATTTATAGAAAAAAACAACGCTTCTTCCCTGAAGTCTTATCTTGAAAATGTCCGAGAAAAACGCATTTCCATGAGTCGTATAGAAGTAAAAGTGTAGGGTTCAAAAGCAAGGTTGATTCAGTTTTTTTTACTTTTGAAGCAGTTTGAAAACTCCGTCGTCTGGATTGAATTCAACTCCTTCACCGTCAGCTTCTTTTGGAAAAGTTCCTTTAAGAAAATAGTCGTCAAGAAGATGAATGTAATATTTTGCAACGTTGTCATTGCTGTTTTTTTTCGCAAGGGAAGACAATAGTTCTTTAGCTTTTGTGTAATTTTTGTTGCTGAATTCAGCCATTGCGCTTTCCCAGTTCTGCATATAATCAAGAAGTTCTGGAGATGCAAGAGATTTTTCTTCAATAAGTTCATAAAGTCCAATCGGTGTGTTGATGTTTACAACCCGAACACGGTCAAGAGAACGCACAACGAATCTGTCTCCAATCAATTCTTTTGTGCTTTGGCTAATAAGAATTCCATTTGTGTGATACTGCTTGTTTACACCTTCAAGACGGGACGCAAGGTTTACATTGTTGCCCATCATTGTGTAATTCTTTTTCTTTTCCGAACCAAAATAGCCTGCAATCATTTCACCTGAATTAATTCCGATTCTAGTGAAAATTGTCTTGCTGTTTGCCACAAGAGTTTTAAATGCAGAATACAAAGCTTCTTCCATCCATGAAGGCTTAGGATTTTGCGAATAGCGTATAATATCTTGATTCATTACTTGTTCTGCTTTTTTCATTTTTATTGCGGCGGCACACGCATGAACTGCATGGTCTGGCATTGCAACTGGCGCGCCGACAAGTGCAACAATCGCATCTCCTTCGTATTTATCAACAGTTCCTTTTTCATCAATTATGATGTCAGACATTTTTGTAAGATAAAAGTTTAGTAGACAGCCTAGCTCTTTTGCTGTGAGCAGTTCGCTAAAGGATGAAAATTTCTGAATGTCTGTAAAAATCGCCGACATTTCAAATTCTTTTCCTCCCAATGTAAACGAAGAAGAGTCATTTATAATTTGATTGACAACATCTTTTGAAAGACATTGGCTGAATGCAGAACGGATAAAGCGTTTTTGCTTTCCTTCTACAGACAAACTTACAACAACACTTGCCATTTCTGAAATAAGAAAAGCGAACAAAGGCGCAATCATTAAAAGCCAAAATCCGTTGTTAAACAAAATCACAGGTACAAAAATTGAAACCGCGATTCCAGCAAAGATTCCCGCTGAAATAAAAATCGCAGAAAACCGTGGAGAAATTTTTTCACTTATGACTGCAAACAAAGACGCAAAGAATGCCAATGCAATCAGCCATAAAAGAGAAATGCAAAATGGAACTTTTTTTATAAAGCTTTCTGTAAGGTAATTATCCAAAGTTGTAATATGAATTCCGACTCCCGGATAAACTTGTGAAACCGGCGTTGAGCAAATGTCAAAAAGCCCTGGAGCATAGTATGCGCAGAAAATATAAAGGTCATTGAAATCCTCTGGAGACAAAACACCTTCCTTTCCTTGTAGCCAAAGATCATGGCTTTCAAGTATATCTTTTGCGCTGTATGGAAAATAATCATCTATGGATTTTGTAAAACGCAAAAGGGCAGTGTTGTTGTCTACTACAGGAATAGAAGAGAAGTCAGGAGCTTCTTCATTTAAGAAAAGAGGTGCAAGTCCGAGCGTTGGATATTCAGTATCATTAAATGTATCAAAAAGGCGAGTGCGGCGGATAATATCGTCGCTGTCTTTTGCGCTTGTAATGTTTCCTAGAAGAGCCGCATTGTCATTGATTGGCTTTACAGGCATTAAAGTTTTTCCGTAGTCTTCTGCGGAATAAAAAAATGTCTGGATAACTTTTTTACTTTTTGCCTCTGCCGCGCCTAAAGCAATGTCATCTTCTTCTCCATATATAGAAGGCTCTGTGTAAAGAATATCAAATGTAATTGCCTTAGGATTTCCAGCTGAAATAAAATCAACCATTCTTCCATAAGCTTCTCTAGGCCAAGGCCATGACCAGTTGTATTTTTCTTTTGCCCAGTCAATGCTTTCCTGATCAACAATAATCAGACATATTTCTTCGCAAGGCTGCTTGTATTTTGCAGCGTTTGTCATGCGAAGGTCATAAGATTTGTTTTCAAAAGCGTTAAATGCTTTTGAAAAGTGAAAGATTAAAGTTATCAGAATGCTTGAAAGGGCAATGATTATGGCTCTTGTCCAAAGCTTATGTTTTTGTTTCATGGCTATTTTATTCCTGCTAAAGCGTTTTCAAATCTTGACTGGCGGACATCTCTACTGATTCCTGTGAAATTAAAGTTTTTAAGAATCTTTTGCACACTGTTGATTCTGGTCTCTGGCTTTGGATGAGTTTTTCCCCAGCCTGAATCTTCTCCGCTGCTTTTTGCTTTGAGCATTTTGAGGACATCAGTCAAGGCGTTTGGATCATAGCCTGCGTCTGCCATAAGCGAAACTGCTTTTTCGTCAGCTTTGAATTCCTGGCCTTTTGTGTATCCGGTTTCTGTAATGATATTCATCATTGAAATGCTGGAACTGGTAAGAAAATCCGCGGACTGTTTTTCCTCTTGATTAAGATTTGAAAACTGCTTTGTGTAGTTTTTTGCCATTGTTGCAGAATTTGAAATTGCTTCTGTTGTTCTTACAGTCTTGATTGCTGTGGTTGCATGTTTTAGCTGAATGTGTGCAATTTCATGTGCAATAATTGCTGCGACCTCATCCTCTGAATTGCAGCATTTCAAAATTCCTGTTGTAATAAAAATGTGCCCGCCGCTTGTAGACAACGCATTGATTTCATCTGAATCAAGAATCGCAACGCAATAATCCTTGTAAATTTTTGGCGTGTCGGAATTCATTGTGATTGCTTTGCAAATTTTATTAACATAAGCAGTTGCTTTTGGAGATGCCGTGTAAAGCTTGTATTCAGTAAGAACATTGGACGCAACAGTTCTTCCAATAAAATATGAGTCCTGCGTTGTAATAGGCTCTGCGGCTCTGTCGATTGACTCAACTGTGCTGCTGGCTTGCTCAAGTGTTTTCTTTACATCCTGGCTTTTTTGAACAGCGGAGTTTACTTTGTTTAATGCGCCAAAAATATCAGCGGAAAATGCGGCTAAAGAAACTGATGAAAAAATGCAAACGCAAAGAATTTTTTTTGATAGCTTTTTCATTATTCTTCACCTCCGGCATTGAGTTGTCCTTCTTTTAGAAAAGCAATGGCGTCTTTTTCTGAACAGGCATTTGTTTCAATTTTATCAACTTGAGCATACGAAATTTCATTTGCCTGGCTGTAAACTTTTTCAAAAGCCTTGTCCATTCCTTTTCCTGCAAGTCCAAGTTCTTTTGCATTTGCGGAAGTTTTTCCGTTGATATTTATAATCAGTTTTTTTGTTGTTAAAGATGAATTTGGAAGCCAGCCTTTAATTTTTCCATCTTCGGATGAAATGCAGGACCAGGATTTTCCTTTTGAAGTAACTTTGACTTTGTCGCCAAGGTTTAAAGTTCCTGCGCTGGACGCAAACTGGGATGCTTTGACTCTGACAATCGCTGAATCCACCTGCACGTACTGTGGTTTTGGCTCTGCGGCAAATGCAGAAGAAATATTCAGCGCCATAACTGATAAAAAAATAACTTTGATTTTACTCATGTCTAAATTATATCATTGTAATTGTTTGTGTTAAATAGCCCAAATGTCGAGTTTTGATAAGAACAGTAATTTAAGTGTTATTCCCATGCTAAGACATTGCGATGTTTAAGTAGTAAACTTGGTCAGGAATCTGTTGGATATTTTCAATAGATTATCGGGTCAAGCCCGATAATGACATAAAATTATAAAACTCGAAATTAAGGGTATATAATTATGGAAAAGTCAAATATTTACAGTACCGGCATAGTGGTACTGACAGTCCACAGTGTTACGTATAGACTGTCGGCATATTTGTCGACAGTCTATACACATATCTGCTGACAGTCTATCCGCATTACTCACAGTCAGTCTATATGCAATATTCATATATAGTCTATTCGTATACTGCATAGACAGTCTGTATTTGATATTTATATATAAGTTATCTGTAATGCTGTACATAGACTGTATAGTTAACCTATATACAGTCTGTCAGTGATGTTCTTAATAGCTTATATAGATAACGCTACATAGTCTATGTGCATTATTCTCTATAGCTTATTGACATAATGTTGCTATAGTTTATGCACCAATTTGTCAATAGCCTATCTGTAACTCACATTTGCATTTTGCCTGTATTCAGTTTATAATAAAAAATCTGGAGTAAACATGAATAAAGATTTTGAGGTTCTTGATAAAGTAATTGGCCGCGTGCCTGATTTTCCCAAAAAAGGCGTTTTGTTTTATGATATAACTGGAGTTCTTCGCCATCCAGAAGCATTCCGCTATACAATTGAGCGTATGGTGGATCTCTACAAGGATAAAAATATTGACGCTGTTGCTGGAATTGAGTCGCGCGGATTTGTATTTGCTGCTCCTTTTGCTCAGGCTATGGGAATTCCTCTTGTTTTGATTCGTAAAAAAGGAAAACTTCCTGGAAAAACATATACCTGCAAATATGAGCTTGAATATGGTTCTGCTGAAATTGAAGTCCACACTGCCGACATTTCAAAAGGTCAGAATATTCTTTTGGTTGACGATCTTATTGCAACCGGCGGAACTTTAAAGGCGGCGGCTAATTTGATAGAGCAGGGCGGAGCTAAGACAACGGATGTCTTTGGTGTTATAGGGCTTCCTTTCTTGAATTATAAGAAAAAGCTTGAAGGTCTTAACGTTACAACTCTTGTAAATTATCAGTCTGAATAAGTCTTTTTTGCCGATTATATGATTTTTGTATCGTTTTATAAAAATTTATGATATAATTCTAAGTATGAGTACACATATTAATGCAAAAGAAGGAGACATTGCAGAGGCAGTTTTGCTTCCGGGGGATCCTCTTAGAGCCAAATTTATTGCTGAAAATTTCTTGCAGGATGCCAAGTGTTATAATGAAGTCCGCGGAATGTATGGATTTACAGGGCTCTATAATGGAAAAAGAGTTTCTGTTCAGGGTACTGGAATGGGGCAGCCTTCGCTTTCTATTTATGTAAATGAGCTTTTTCAGTTTTATAATGTGCAGAAAGCTGTGCGTGTTGGAACTTGCGGGGCTGTTCAAAAAGATATTGCGCTTAGAGATGTTATTCTTGCTGAAGGCGCATGTTCAGATTCCGGGTTGAATACAATGAGGTTCAACGGACTTCATTTTGCTCCTGTTGCGGACTTTGAGCTTCTTACAAAGGCGTATTCTGCTGCTGAAAAAATCGGCATAAAACCGAATGTAGGGCTTTGTGTTTCAAGCGATATGTTTTACGATCCAACGGAAAACTGGAAGCTTTGGGCGGAATATGGGGTTATGGGTGTAGAAATGGAAGCCGCGGAACTTTACACTCTTGCTGCGAAATTCAAGAGAAAGGCTTTGGCTGTTCTTACTGTTAGCGATCATATTCTTTTGGGTGGTGAAACTTCCGCAGAAGAACGCCAGGTAACTTTTACAAACATGATGAAAATTGCGCTTGAAGCTGTTACTGCATAGTTTTTTATAAAACAAAATGTCATTGTCGTACTTGATACGACAATCTCTAAATGATTGCAATATATGCATTTAGATTATTAGCCGGGTTTCTTTCAGAAACATCGCAGGGTCAAGTCCGATAATGACATAAAAATATAAAACTTGAAATAAAACCTAAAAAATTTAAATTAACGGGAGAATGTGAAATGAAACCTGTATTGTTGGTTCTTGCAGCTGGAATGGGAAGCCGTTACGGTGGAGTTAAGCAGATTGATTCTGTAGGTCAGCATGGCGAGTGCCTTTTGGACTTTGCGACTTTCGATGCTAAAAAAAGCGGATTTGGAAAAGTTGTATTTGTAATCCGTCCTGACATTGAAAAAGACTTTAGGGAGCGGCTTTTTGACAGAGTTGCCCGTAACTTTGATGCGGAATATGTTTTTCAGACGCATGATTCTCTTTTGACTGCTAGCGAGGCGGAAAAATCTTCTGCGCGTACAAAGCCTTGGGGAACGATTCATGCCGTTCTTTGCGCTGAAGAAAAGATAAACGCTCCGTTTGCTGTAATAAATAGCGATGACTATTACGGCAGGGAAGCATTTGCGACTTTGGGAAAATATCTTTCATCTATAACTCCGGATTCTAATGACCATGCAATGGTTGGCTACGTTCTTGGAAACACTATGAGCAAAAGCGGTTCTGTTAGCCGTGGAGTTTGTTCTGTAAAAGATGGCTATCTTGAATCAATTGTTGAAAATACAAAAATCAGCTACAAAGGCGATGGTATTATAAGTGAACTTGACGGCAAGGAAATTCCATTTACAGGAAAAGAATGGGTAAGCATGAATTTCTTTGGATTCAGCTTGAAGGCTTTTGAACGCTTTCATAAATATTGGGATGAATTTAAGGCTTCTTCAATTGGCGAACTTAAGGCGGAAGCTTTATTGCCGGTTGCTGCCAGTGACATCGTAAAGAACGGTGAAGGCAGCATAAAATTCTTTACTTCTTCTGAAAAGTGGTTTGGAATGACTTATCCAGAGGACCGCGAGATTGTAAAGCAAGAAATTGCAAAGAAAATTCAAAGTGGATATTATCCTGCAAAGCTTTGGGAGCATTAAATGAAAAAACTGAACGCCATAAAGTCTGAAAAAATTTGGGGCTATGAAAACTGGATTGCTTCCACTCATAAAAATGGATTTCAAAAAGATTTCTTTGAAATGTGCGGCGGTGATTATCCTCTTTTGGTTAAAGTTATTCAAGCCGACAAGACTTTGAGCGTTCAGGTTCACCCTGATGATGAAAAAGCTGCTCTTTATGAGCACTGCCGCGGAAAAACTGAATGCTGGTATGTTCTTTCAGCAAAGGAAGATACAGAACTTGTTTACGGACTGAATGGAGTTTATAACTCAAGCGAGCTTAGAAAAGCTATCGAGGCGAATTCTTTGCAGGATTGTTTGCGCTATGAAAAAGTCAAGGCTGGAGACTTTATTTATATTCCGGCTGGAACTGTCCATGCAATCTGCGGCGGCTTGCGTCTTTTGGAAGTTCAGCAGTCAAGTGATATTACTTACAGATTGTATGACTGGGGTCGCGGAAGAGAGTGTCATGTAGAAAAGGGAATTGCCTGCATAAAAGACAGCAGTGTAAGAAAAATTGCGCCTTTCCCTGAAGCTTTTTCTTGCCCGTATTTTTCTCTTGAAGAAATCAATGTTGAAGATTTTTATTCTTCAAAAATAGAGAATGCTAGCGGCAAAAAAAATCCTCGTGATATAGTTCTTGGTTTTATAATTGAAGGAAGCGGAACTGTAAACGGACTTCCTGCAAATGCGGAAGATATTTTTGCATTTGAACCTGGAGAATCCGTTGAAATAAAAGGCTGCTTAAAGCTTATGAAAATTTCTGCAAAGTAGCTTTTTGCGTTTTAATTTTGAGCTTGGATTTTATAATTTTTTAGCCACTCTTTAAGCGGAGATGTCCAGTCATCGGAGTTACGGCTTTCTTCCATTAAATCTTTGTACATTTTTTTTATGTAACTTGTGATTTCTTTTGAGTCAGTTTTTTCAACATAAATAGAATCTTTAAACATCGAGTCAATAAAATCAATGGACATTTCTTCTGTTAAAAGTTCTGGCGCAGTTTTTGTTACCATGTATATTGCCGCAGAAATGCAGTTTACACTATGCTGCTTCATGTATAAAACTGATTCAGCAATTTCTATTCCATGAGTGTAAAGCTCGCTGTTCCATTGATCTTTTTCTGGTTCTGTAAATTCTTCACGTTCAAAAAGCATTTTATAAAATCCGATTGTAAGAACAACAATTGCAATGTGCAGGCTCGGCACGCAAAGATAATGCGGATCCCAAAACTGAATGCCTTTTGTCGCTTTTGTTGTTGGCTTTGGACGCACTGTTGTTGTAAGGCAGTGCGAATAAATTTTGTATGCTTCCTTGTAAAGCATAATCATGTACCGGACATATTCCGCGCTGAGCTTGATTCCTTCAAAGCTTCCGTAGCGTTTCATTGTCATGCACATAGGACGAATCCAATAGTTTACAAAGTCAAGATAGCATTGTGCGAATTCCGGCTTGAATGGAATTTTTGAATCCAGCTTGTGGTCTACTCTTTTTACTGGAATGTGTATTATGTGGAATTTTTCAAGATACTGAACTATAAAGAATTTTTGTATTACATTTAAAATAAAAACTGCAAAATATTTAAGACCAGTCCAGTGAAAAATGAACATTGCGTAGGCATATAGAACATTAAAGCTTTTTAAAGTTCTTCCTAGAGTCTTTTTGATTTTCTTTTGAGATGGCTTTTTTGCATTCTTAATTTTGAACTTGTATTTTAGGTTTTCTTCTTTCATTTTCCAAAAACTTCCTTTGCTGCTGATACTGTTTCCATTGCGTCCTTTGCATAGAAGTCAGCTCCGATTTTTTTTGCATAGTCTGGTGTTAAAACTGCGCCGCCTACTACAATTTTACATTCCAGATTATTTTCTTTTAACGCTTTATGAAGCTGGTTTATTGTTTCTTCCATATTAGCGACCGTTGTAGTCATTAGCGCGCTTAAGCCCACAAGCTGGATTTTGTTTTCTATAACTGTTTTTACAACTGTTTCTGCCGGAACATTTTTTCCTAGATCGATTACTTTATATCCATAGTTTTCAAGCATTGCCTTGACGATGTTTTTTCCGATATCATGAATGTCGCCAAAGACAGTTGCAATTGCTATGGTTCCTTTTTCTTCCTGCTCTTTTCCTGAAGCTGCAAGAGTTTCTTTTATTTTAAGGAATGAATTGCCTACGGTTTCTGCACTAAGCAAAAGCTGTGGAAGAAATTTCTTTCCAGTTTCAAAGTCTTTTCCTACGTTGTCAAGAGCTGGAACTATGCAGTTATCGATTATTTTTACAGGTGTGTTTTTTTCAAGAAGTCTGGCTGTTGCGTCTGCCGCCTTATCCTTGAAGCCTTTTTCAATTATCTGTATAAGCTCCTTTTCTTCCGCGTTTTTTTCTGTGCCTATAGTTTCAGTTAAAGTGTTTTTTTTTTCAGTTTCTTTTTTAGGAGATGCGATGGGCGTTCCGTTTATCTGAATGGAAATTGTTCCGTCATTAACTGCATCCGAAAGAATTTTTTTCCGGGCTTTTTCAGTTGTGGGATCAAGAGTTCCTGTGTAAGTCTGAATGTAGTCAAGGCAGTTTTCGTCAAAGCAGCCAAGTGCTCTGTAAGCTCTGTAGGTGTCCATCATCGGAATACTTGCCGGGTTTATGATTGCCGCGCTAAGTCCTGCTTCAAGTGCAAGCATAAAAAATCTTGAGTTTATAATGTCTCTTCTTGGAAGTCCAAATGAAATATTAGAAACTCCAAGCACAAACTGAATTCCTTCTTTTCCGAATTTTTCTTTTAAGATTCTGATTGCTTTTACAGTTTCAAGTGATGTTTTTTGTTCAGAACTTACAGTCAGCGTGAGCGTGTCAATAAAAATATCTCTTATAGGTATTCCGTATTTTGCGGCTTCCTGAATTATTTTTTCAGCGACTTTTACCCTTCCTTCCGCAGTTTGGGAAATTCCGTCTTCATCTATGCAAAGCGCGACAACAGCTCCGCCGTAATGTTTTATTAGCGGAAAAACTTTGTCCATGACTTCTTGCTTTCCATTTACGCTGTTTACAAGGGCTTTTCCGTTGTAATACCTCAATGCATATTCCAAAACATCGCTTTCGCTTGAGTCAAGTTGCAACGGAGTGTTGAAAATTTTTTGCACTGACTTCACCGCTTGAAGCATCATTTCTTTTTCATTTATTCCAGGAAGTCCGACGTTTACATCAAGAATATGTGCGCCTGAATTTATCTGGCTGTCTGCTTCGTCAATTATGAACTGCATATCGTTATTTTGGAGAGCTTCCTTGCATTTCTTTTTTCCGGTTGGATTTATGCGCTCGCCGATAATTACAGGTCCTGCTGCCCCTCCTGCCTGAACAGTTTTGTTGTAGGAACATATAAATGACTGGAACTTTTCTTTTCTTGCCTTCAGTTTTTTTTCTGAAAGTTTTTCTGCCATTGTTTTTATATGATCTGGAGTTGTTCCGCAGCAGCCTCCGAAAATTGAAACTCCAGACTCAAGTATTTTTTCCTGTGCATTTGTAAATTCTTCTGGAGTTACCTTGAATACATCTTTTCCGTTTATAACTTCTGGAAGTCCTGCGTTTGGCTGGGAAAGAATTGGAATGTGTGAATATTTGCAGAATTGATTTGCAAGTTCAATGTCTTCTTCAAGGCTTCCGCCGCAATTAAAACCAAGAACATCAACGTGCAGAGATTCAAGATAAGTTACGCAAGTAAGAACATCTGCACCTGTCAAGGTTCTACAATTAGGCTGGAACGTCATTGTTGTTATGACGGGAAGATTTGTATTTTCTTTGATTGCAAGAACTGCGGCTTTTACTTCATAAAGGTCGCTCATTGTTTCGATTATTGCAAGATCCGCGCCTGATTTTTCTGCGGCAATTGCAGCTGCCTTGTATGAATTATATGCTTCGTCAAATGTAAGGGGACCGTTTGGCTCAAGAAGTTTTCCAATCTGACCTGAATCCCATGCGGTAAAGCAGATTATGTTTTCATTTTGTTTTTTGCATTCAACGATTGCTCCTTTTACTAGAGTGATTCCTTTTTCAATAAATTCTTGTGCTGAATGAGATGCGTTTTCAAGCTTGATAGGATTTGCGCCGAATGTGTTTGTGGTGCAAATGTTGCTTCCTGCAAGTATATATTTTTTGTGAATATCTTTTATTGCTTCTGGATTGTAAAAATTCAGATCTTCTGGAATAGAATAGGAAAGACCTGAAATTTTTTGAATCATTGTTCCCATTCCGCCGTCAAAGAAAACAGGCTCATGTTTTTGTATTTTATTAAATAGAAAATTTTTAAATTCGCTCAAGACAATCTCCCTTCGCTAGCTGTTAATTGCAGAAATAATTTTATCAACATTTTTGTAAATTTCTTGGGCTACAGAAGGCTTGTTCATTGTGTAAATATGAATGCCTCTTACTCCGTTTGAAATAAGGTCTATAATCTGGTCTGTTGCATAAGCGATTCCTGCCTGGCGCATTGCTTCTGGATTTTCAGAAAAGCGGTCGCAAATTGAAAGGAGTTTGGCCGGAATATATGCAGATGAAAGTTTTACCATTTTTGAAACTTGATTGCTGTTTGTAATTGGCATAATTCCTGCTAAAACCGGAACATGAATTCCTTTTGACTGGATTTGATAGAGATAGCTGTAGAGCATATTGTTGTCAAAAAACATTTGTGTTGTAAGAAAGTCAACACCAGCATCTATTTTATATTTTAGGTTGTCTATATCTTCTTGCCTATTATGGCTTTCCGGGTGTCCTTCTGGATAGCAAGCTCCTCCAACGCAAAAGCCTTCATCCTTTAAAATCTTTGCAAGAACATTTGCGTGGTCAAGTTCATTGCTCAGTGGATTTGGTATTCCTTGCGGAATGTCTCCGCGCAATGCAAGGACATTTTCAATTTTATTTTTCTTCATTTGAGAAATTATATTTTTAGCTTCATCAATTGTATTTCCAACGCAAGTAAGGTGTGCAAGTGCTGGTGTTCCAAATGATAAAATCTTGGAGGCTATTTCAACTGTGTTTTCTCTGGTTGTTCCTCCGGCTCCGTAAGTTACGCTTATAAAATCAGGATTCAGATTGCAAAGCTCTTTTGCCGCGTTGACTGTATTTTCAAAATTCGCCTGCTGCTTTGGCGGAAAAACTTCAAATGATAGAAGCGTCTTTTTTTGTTCAAGAATTTTAGATATTGTCATTTGATTCCTCGGTTTTCTATTCTATAGAATTGAGCTTGCCTTTTCAATTTCATCAAGGCGTTTTAATTTTTCATCATCGATTTTTATAAACAAGTTTTTTTCCTGAGTTGGAAGCACAAGGCCTTTTGGACCGTTTTTTGCCCGACGCAAAAATTTTACCTGCGTATAATATAAATCTGCCTGTTTATTTTTTCTTGCTTTTGAATGGTAGACTGCAAGGTTTCCTGCATAAACAAGAATTTCAAGAGGAATGGTTTTATTTTTTTGTGCTTTTATAAAAACATATCCGCCGGCATAATCTCTTGTATGCAGCCACATATCATGGCCTTTTACAGTATGTCTTAAAAGCTCGTCATTTTCAGAAGAGTTTCTTCCAACGATTATAATCCACCCATCAATTTCGTAATGAAGCCCAGGATGTTTTTTTTGAATCTGCTGTTTTGGTTTTGTATCATGCCGAAGAATCTGTTCGATTTTTAAAGTGTTTTTTTCTGAAACTATCCGATTGTATTCTTCGTCTAGCGAAGCTATTGCTTTTTTTTCAAGCTCAATGTCATGCTCAAGAGATTCTATTCCGGACACAGCTTTCTTATATTGCTCATAATAAGATGCGGCGTTTTCCTGTGGGTTCAGTTTTTCGTTCAGCCTTATGTGAATTTGTTCGCCTGTATTGTAGTCTGTACAATCTAAGTAAGAGCCTTTGATTTGGCTTGCGAATGAAAGAATTAAATCCCCAGTGTGTTTTAGTTTTCCTGCGTTTTCAAATTCTGATTTTTTTTCTATAAGATGCTGAAGTGCGTTTTCCATTTTGCTTCGTTTTACATTGTACCATTTTTCAGCTTGAGCTAAGAGGCTTTCTCTTGAAAGTTTTCCGGCGCATTCTGTGTAATATAAATTGATTTTTTCATTGAATGAAAGTTCTTCTTTTCCTTTGAAAAAATCATTATCGTCGAATGTTCTTATAGGAAATTTTAGAAGTGAAAGTTCTTTTTCTTCTTCAGTTGGAATTTTTTCTTGCGGAACAAAAACTCCACCAGTGATTTCTCCTTTTGCCGGCCGGCGGTACAAGCAGTCAAGAATTTTTCCATTTTCATCTGTTACGATAATATTTGCCGCATTTGACCAAAGCCGGGCATAGATAAAAAGCCTGTCTTTCCATGTTGAAACATCGAATTTTACAATTCTATCAAGTCCTAGCTGCTTGCATGAGTTGATTCTCATTCCTTGAACGCGTGATTTTAAAAACTCATTGAATCTTAAAGGCTTTTCATTTTTTGGAGATTTTGAATTCGTTTTGTTTATTCTGCATGATTGCGGTGATGTGCAAATTACAATATTTACGGGTTCTGTTTTCCCGACAATTTTAAATGAAACCGTATCGTAGCCCGGTTGGATTATTTCTTGTATAAAGGAACCTTCAATGTTGAGTTCGCTCAATATTAAATTTATTTCATTGCAGTTTAAGGACATTTTTCAAAGTATATCAGATTTAAAATGGATAGTGAATTGGTATTTAAAAAGTTAGTATCTTTTCGTTTCCATTGATTTTAAATCGTCTATAACTTTGTTAAGTCTTTTTAGTTCTCGGTCTAAAGTTTTTTTGTAATCTAAAGAGCCTGAATTTATCCGTTCACGTTCATCTTCCCAGTTTTGAATTCCTGTCAAAAATAAGAATTTGAATTTCCCGACGTTTGCTTTTTCAGCCCAAAGCGAAGCTTCCTGCCAGTAAATGTATCCTGCTTCATAACAAGTTTTTGCTTTTTCAAGATTGCGAAGATATTCATCTTTCCAGGGAGCGTCGTAAAAATACGCGGCGTTTTTATCGTAAATTCGTCCAAGCCGCAAGTGCTGTTCTATTAATTTTAAATTCAAGTGCATTTGAAAAAGATAACGGTATTTTTCCCATTGAAGTTCATTTTCAATTTTTGTGTATGCGTACAGAGGGTTGCAAAAATCTGCTTTAACTGCTTTTTCCAGCCAGTAAATATTTTCTATGCAGTCATCTGGTTGTTGCTGATAATGAACGTGATAAAGCTTGTAAAAATCTTCTTTATATTTGACCATATAAGCATTGCTTTTTTCTGCTGAAAAAAGAAGCGCGATGAGAAGCAAAAATAAAATTTTGGTTGCTTTAAAAAAAGACTTTTCCACCTTTTGAATATCGGAGAAAATGCCTGTTGTTTTTAGAATATTTTGTAAATTGAATTTATTTCTTCTTCAATTTTCCGGCTGATTTTTTCCTTGTCAACTGTTGCGTCTATGCGGACTATTTTCATTCCTTTGCCGATTTCTGTTCCATTGTATTCCGCAAGAACTTTTTCGTATTCTTCTTTTGTTCTTTTTAAGAAATCTATTTTTTCATAAATTTCTTTTTGTCCTCTTGATGAAATTCTTTTTAGTGAAATTTCCGGTTCGATGTCGAAAAAGAATAGAAGCCGCGGCAATGGAAAAAATTTATTCAGTGTCCGAGGAATTTCTGGTGAGCAATCTATGCTTTGGTATGCGAGGCTTGAAAATATATAGCGGTCGCTCACAACGATTTTTCCTTTTTCACAGGCGGATTTTATTCCTGTAATTAGTTTGTTTTCTTCTATTATACAGTTTCCATTTATATGTTCATTTCTGTCTGCGGCAAAAATATAGGCGGCGGTTTCGTTTGTAACCTGAATTTCGCCTTTGAGCATTTTGCGAAGAAATTTTCCAGTTTCTGAAGATGTTGGTTCTGCTGTAAATAAAAATTCCGGAGTTCTTGATTTTAAAATTTCAAGCTGAGTTGTTGTTCCTGCTCCGTCAATTCCTTCGAATACAATAAAATTTTCTAAGACCATATTAAACATCTCCGTTGCCCAAATTCGGGCATTTCCTCAAATAATTTTTTCTGTTAAAATATAAGCGAGATTCTTTATGAAATCTAAAGTGTTAAAGACAAGCATTGGCATTCTTATTTTTCTCTTGATAGCTGCGTCTTTTATTGCTGCGATGAAACCTGTTTATAGCAAAGTTGACGGAGCAATCAGAAGCTGTGAGAAAAAAATTGTGCTGGAACTTGAAAAAAATACTGGCATGAAGATTTCATACAAATCTTTATCGCCGTCCATTCTATCAAAAATCTGCATAAAAGGTATAGATGTTTTGGATTCAAAAAGCGGGCAGCAAATTATTTTTGTAAATAAGATTTATGTTCATTTCAGCTTGCCAAAAATTTTGAAAGGTGATTTTGAAAATGCTTTTGAAAAACTTTTGGTGAAAGATGCTTGTGTAAATATTGACAGCAAAAAAAATTCTGCAAAAACTGTTTCAGAAAAAAATAATTCAGCTGAAAATTCTTTTGAAAAAGTTGAATCCTTGATAAAAAAAATTGCCTTTATTCTTCCTTTTGATGTTCAGGTAAAAAATTTTAAATTAAATTTTACTGCGGAAAATAAAAGTTTTTCTTTGTCATTAAAAAATTTTTATTTTGGAAAAAATGAAAACGCTGTTGATTCCTGGTTAAAGTCAGAAGGAAATTTTTTATTTTATTCTGGTGAAAGAAGTTTTGGAGCAACTTTTGTTTTGAACGGGAAAATTTTAAATTCTGTTTCTGGAAGTTCATGCACTGTAAAACTTGATAATTATTATAAGGCTGATATTTCTCTTCGGAAGCTTGAATTTCTTGCGGCTTATAAAAGTCCTAAGATTGAAATATTATCTGTTCGTGAAGTTTTTCCTTTTTCCACGATGATTTCTTTTGATGTTATCTCAAAAAAAATTTTAGCAAAGTTAAAGTCAAATTCTTTTGATCCGCTAAAAATTGTTAGAACCCAAAAACTTCATCCTGTTGTGAAATTTTTTAAAGGAACTCTTTTTTCAACTGATTCAGAATTCTCACTTGATTTAAATTCGCTAAAATATAACTGGAAGTCAAAAACTTTTTTTTCCTTGCCCAGACGTTTTGCAAAAGGTACACAGACTTTAAATGTTGAGGCTTCAGGAAATAACATTGATATAAATGTAAAAAAACTTTCTGCGTCCGGTGGGATTGTACAGGGAACTTTTGAAGGTTCTTTCTATATTCCAAAACTTCAGCCTTCTGGATATTTGAATTTAGAGCATTATTCTTTTTTTAATGGAAATAAAATTTCCGCTGAGATTTTTTTTGAGCCACGAAAAGACAAAGGTTTTGATTTTTTTATTCCGCAATTGTATTTTGGAGATTACAGTTGCTACACAGCTTTTCAAGGATATTCATCGCTTGGAATGTCTATTGAACTTGCATTTGAAGCTAGCGATTATTCGCATCTTGAATACGGTGAGCCTGGCAGAATAAATGCGAGTGGAAGTCTTCAGCTTGGAAAAAATATGTACTTGCAGGCTTCTGCTGAATTGAAAAATTTCTTTGTTGAAACAGGCGTTAAGACTGGAGCTTTTTTTACAGAAAAAAATGGAAGAAATGTTTTAAACAAAGTTGTAAAAATTTCCGAGCCTTATATTTCAAATGTTGAAGCTTACTTTGCCACAGATTTTAAAGATTACAATTACAATTCTCCTCTTGCAATTTTTGCCAACACAAAAAAAGACAAAGAAGTTTTGCTTTTATCTGTTGATGGCACAGGCGGAAAAGCCGGAACTTCAGTTCAAGTAAGCAAAGCTGATTTGATTTATGGGAAAAATTCATTGAGCGCGTCTGGCGGTCTTGATGTGGAATTTCCAAAGCACCAGATGACATTTTCTTCTGATTTTACTTTTAATTCGATTCCTTATGCGTTTAACGGACTTTTTGTTTTTGGAGACTGGCTGAACATTTCAGGAGACTACGGACTTGATGTCGCTGTTGACTTTAAAAATTTTATAGACGGCTCTTTGCGTTTTAAAGATTTGCCTGTTTCTGTAAATGATTTTATGCTTGCATTTTCTTTGGATTCCAATTTTTCAGTTTTGTCAAAATATGACTGGAACTTTTTTGTTGAAAATTTTTCCGCTTCTGAACTTTCTGGAAAATTTCGTTTGAAGCCAGAACTTACTATAAAAGGCGAAGTGAATGAAAAAAGTTTTCTTGCTTCTAGCGTTGTTTATAAAGATTCTTTTGCGCAGCTGGAAGGCGAGGGCTATGCATTTTGGAATATAAATGAAAAAATTTTTGACAGTTCAACTTTGTCTGTTCAGCTGAAAGATTCAAAAAGTTCTGAAAAAATTTCTTTTCAGGCTGAGCTTACGAATCCTACGAGAGAAATCTTTTCAGTAGATAATTTGAAACGCGATTTTTATTTTTCAGCCGGAACAAAAGTCGAGGCGTTTCCTTTTAGCCGTTTTCTTTTACGACAAAACGAAAGTAATGTTTTAAATGCGGAACTCTCTGCAAGCGGAACTTTTGAAAATCCGTATTTGTCTGCAAAATTAATAGACTCTTCTGTTCTGCTTGGCGGTTCAAATTTGACGGCATCGGCAGAAGCTTCTCTAATAGAAAATACTTTTACAATTTCAAGTGCGGACATTTCTTGGAAAAATTTTCAGATAGATTCAGTTTCTTCAAATATTGACTTTGAAACTTTTTCTGGAACTGCCTCATTAAAAGCCAAAGCTCATGCCGGAGAAAAAAAAATTGAAACGGGAATCGAACTTGTACTTTCAAATCTTTCTGAAAATCTAGAAGGCTTTTTCCCGGAAGCCTATTCGATTGAAACAACTTTTGCTTCAGTTGAAAGCGAGCTTGTTGCAGATTTTGTTCCGTTTAAATTTTCTGTAATCCGTTCTCCGGGAAGATTCGATATTGTTACTGATGAAAATCTTGGCGCATTTGGAGAAATTCTTGATGATGGAAAAATCAGTTTTTCTGTTGCCAAAGACAAGCCTCTTTATTTTGATTTAAATGGAAACATAAAAAAGCAAATCGTTGATCTTGATTTTGAAAACATTTTCTGGGACGTTTCAAGATGCGCCCGCATTTTTAATTCAAAAGTTTTTTCTATTTATTCTGCGATTGTTGAAGGGAATTTAAATTTGTCTGGGGCAATAACAGATCCCGATATGGACGGACGGTTTGTTATTTCGGATGTTGACTTTAATCTTCCGCAGTTTGTTCCTGAGCATTTTACAACTGCCGAAATGAATGTTGATTTTTCGCAGGAAGAAATTTCAATTCCAGAAACAAACTTTAAAATCAAAGACGGAATTCTTGCGGCGAATGCAGTTGTTTCCTTGGACAGATGGTCTCTTGGGTCTCTTGAGCTTAACCTTGCGACTTTGGAAGACGAGGATATTCCAATCGATTCAAAAGTTTCATACTTTAGAATAAAAGGCTACACTTCTGTTGATGCTTCTCTTATTATGGAAGATCGTTCTGTCAGCCTGAATGGTTCTGTTGGCTTACAAAATGCGGAGCTTTCAGTTTCCATGAACGCTTCTGATTTTACTCAAAAGAAAAAGCCTGTCGCGTCAAATGACATTGACTTTTCAATAAACTTGGATTTGATGATTGGAAAAAAAGTTCAGATTGCAATAAATCCGCTGGTTAGAAGCCTTGTTGCTCCGTCAACTCCGATTTCTGTAAATGCTGATACTGCGACTGGACTTTGGGGAATAAAAGGCGATATTGTTTTGCGCGGAGGAGAAGTTTCGTATTTAAGCCGGAACTTTTATCTTAAGCAAGGTCAGCTGATTTTGGATGAAACCCAGAATAAATTTGATCCTGTTATAACTGTCCGCGCGGAAACTCGCGAGCACGATACAAACGGCGATCCTGTTACAATCACGCTTTCCGCAATCTCGCAGAATATTTCAAGATTCAATGCGGTTCTTTCTTCTAGCCCTGCAAAATCTGAAAGTGAAATTATGGAAATTTTAGGGCAGATTGCTTCAGGCGATGCGTCTTCTGTCGGAAACTTTCTTGTTGCGGCAGGAGACTATGGAGTTCAGGTTACGCTTCTTAGAAAAATTGAAAGTGCATTGCGTGATTTGAGTAATTTTGATATATTTTCTGTCAGAACCACTATCCTGCAGAATTCAATTATGCAGGGACTCAATATGAACAGAGCTTCTGATAATAATTCTATAATTGGTAACTTATTTGACAATTCGACTGTTTATATTGGTAAATACTTCGGCGATGACATTTACGCTGATGCTTTGCTGCATTGGACTTATGACAAGACTAAACTTGATTCTGGTGGAACTTCGGGCAATGGTCTTGTTTTTCAGCCGGAAATCGGTTTGGAATTTGAAGCGCCTTTTGCCAACATAAGGTGGAATTTTGCTCCTGACTTGGGCGAGCTCCAGCAATCGTGGACACAGGCAACTTCTATTACACTGTCATGGCGTGTATCATTCTAACGATATAGAGGATTTTATTTTATGCGCGTTAAGAACACTTTTTTTGTGTTTGCTGTTTTTTGTGTTGCGGCGATTTTTTCTGTTGCTCCTGTTTTTTCTCAGACAGATTCGGAAGACTGGTTTTACGGAAAGCCTATAAAAAATATAGTTTTTGACAATTTGAAAAATGTAAAGCAAGGCGATTTGGACGGCGTTACAAGCAGTTTTATAAGCAAGCCGTTTTCTGATGATTTAATCAGCGAGCTTTACGATAGAGTTTTTTCTCTTGAATATTTTGACGATGTTGAAATCAAAGCTGCGAAAAATGCCGACAACGGAAAAACTGTGAATCTTATACTGAGCGTTGTTGAGCGTCCTGTCGTTATGAAACTGAATTTTGACGGAAACAGATATATTCATGATGCTGATTTAAAGTCAAAAATTTCATTAAAAGCAAAAGATATTTTTGTAGAAAGCAAAGTTCTTGAAGATGAAAGAGCCATAAGAAATTATTATATTGAAAAAGGCTATACAAAAATTTCTGTAGAATCTTCTTTTGAAATGCGTGATGACGGAGCTTATGTTACTTTTAAAATCAGGGAAGGCCGCCAGACAGTTGTAAAAAGCATTGGCTTTGCAGGAAACCAAGTTGTTTCTTCAAAAACTCTCAAAGGAAAAATTTCATTAAAAGAAGCCGGACTTTTTAGGAAAGGCTCATTTCAGGAATCGTCTTTGTCTGCGGATTCAAGGGCAATTGTTGCTTATTATCAGAACCGCGGATATGCAGATGCGAAAGTTGTAAATATTGATCAAAAAACTTCGTACAATGAACAAAAGAACCGTGAGGAAATTGAAATAACTTTTGAGATTCAAGAGGGAATTCAGTACAATTTCGGTGGAATTACTTTTGACGGAAACCATGTTTTTACAACAGAAGAACTTGAAAATCTCGTTACCCTGAAAACTGGCGCGGTTTACAACGAAACAAAATTTCAAGAAACAAGAATGAATATTCAGAACTTGTATTATGAAAATGGCTACACTTCAAACAGATTTGCAACTGATATAAACAAAGATGCGGAATCTAAAGTTATTTCATATACAATCAGAATTCAGGAAAATCCGAGAAGCCATATTGAAAATATTATCATAAAAGGAAATGAAAAAACAAAGGATTTTGTTATCCGCCGTGAAATTCCGATTGAAGAAGGCGATATTTTTTCAAATGCAAAAATTTCAAACGGAATGAGAAACCTTTACAACCTTCAGTATTTTTCTGCGGTTTCCCCGGAAGTTCTTCAAGGCTCAGAAGAAAATCTTGTTGACATTGTTTTCACTGTGGAAGAGCAGAGCACAACTTCGCTTGACTTTGGATTTACGTTCAGTGGAGTTTCTGATCCTGGAGAAATTCCGATTGCGCTTACTGCAAGAATTCAAGACTCAAATATTTTTGGTGAAGGAAAACTTGCTTCTGTTGGAACAACGCTTTCTACAAATGAACAGTCAGTTTCTTTGAGTTACGGTCAGAACTGGCTTTTCAACAAACCTATAAGCACAAATATTTCGCTTAGCTATTCTCATTCAAACAATTATGCTTTAAGAGACAAGATTCTTCCGAGCGGCGACATTGACAATGATTATTATTATATGCAGTATGAGCAGAATCAGTTTAGCCTTGGACTTTCTTTAGGACATCGCTGGACTCCTAACTTTGCGATTCTTACACTTTCTGGTGGTGTTACGAGCAGCCTTATTAACAATCTTTATGATGATTCGCTTTGGATCCCTTATGATACTTCAATAAGCCAGTACTCGGATAACTGGGAGCCGCGCAATTCCATCTGGACTTCATTTTCTATGGATGGAAGAAATATTGCATGGGATCCTTCAAGCGGGTGGTTTGCAAGCCAACGTTTTTCTTGGTACGGACTTATGCATGAAGGATTTTTGCCGTTTGCGCCTGACTGGGGAGAAAACGAATTTTATTTGCGTACAGATACAAAGGCTGAAAAATATTTCACTCTTGTAAATAAACCGATAACAGACAGCTGGGCATTGAAACTGGTTCTTATGGGATATTCTGGACTTTCGTTCCAGTTCTCGGCTTTGGATTCAACGATAAAAAAGAACAATCAGCTTTATATAGACGGAATGTTTAATGGCCGCGGATGGACAATTTACAATTCAGATAAAGGTCGCGGAAAAGCTATGTGGTGCAACTCACTTGAACTTAGAATGCCTGTGATTCCTGGAATTTTCTCGCTTGACCTTTGGGGCGATGCAGTCGCAATTACAGATGAGCCTTATCAGTTCTTTAATTTAAAAGAAGAAGACTGGTACTTTAGTTTTGGTCCGAGTTTTAGATTTTCTATTCAGCAGTTTCCTTTGCGTCTGTTGTTTGCAAACACATTTAAAATCAAAGATGGTTCTCCTGTATTCACTGATCAGGACGGAGACGGAGATTACAACTGGAGAAAGAACTGGAATTTCGTTCTTTCATTCAGCATGACAAACCGCTAGATTTTTACGCCGGAAATTTAAAATTAATTGGAGTTTTTATGAAAGTTTTTTTTACAAAAAGAATTGCTGTTTTTGCTTTGCTCGGAATTTTTTCAGCGGCATTTTCGTTTGCGCAGCAGATTACAAAATTCGCTGTTGTAGATACTGCAAAAGTTTATCAGGCGTATTTTAGAAATTCCGCTCCTGTAAGAAATTACGAAAATAAAAAAGAAGAATTTAAAAGAGAAATCGACCGTCTTGTTGCAGAACTTCAGCGTTTGAATGATCAGAAAATAGAATTTGAACGCAAAGGCAATGATACAGAAGCAATGAAAATTGAAGCGCAGATTACAAAAAAATCAGATTTTATAAATGAATATACAAATGCAAAAAACATAGAGCTTGAGTCTTTAAAAAAATCGCTTCAGGAAAACAACAGTTTCTATAAAAAACTTTATGATACTCTTGCTCGTGTTGCGGAATCTGGCGGCTACAGCATGATTTTAAATCTTCAGGAGTCAAACGCAATTTTGTGGTACAGTTCTTCTGTTGATATTACAGATCAGGTTATTTCGCAGCTTGGACTTATGTGATTTTATAAAAATTAAAACCTGCCTTTGAATTTTCATTCAGGCAATGGTCTGAAATTTGGAGCAAAAGATGGCAGAAGAAACCCCGGTTATCACACAGTATCTTGGAATAAAAAAACAGCATCCGAATGATGTTTTGTTTTTTAGGCTAGGGGATTTTTATGAAATGTTCAATGAAGATGCGCTTGAAGTTTCGCGGCTTTTAAATCTTACATTGACGCATAAGGGGGACAATCCCATGTGCGGCATTCCGTATCATTCTGCAAAAGGCTATATCGCACGGCTTCTTCGGATGGGAAAAAAAGTTGCGGTTGCAGAACAGGTTGGCGAAGTTGCAAAACGCGGACTTACAGAGCGAAAGGTTGTCGAAGTTGTAACGCCGGGAACTGCTGTTGAAAGCGAATATCTTGATGGCGGTTCAAATAATTTTCTTGCTTCCATTTTTATTTCCGGCGGATTTGCTGGACTTGCTTACATTGATGTAACGACTGGAGAATTTCGTGCCACAAAATTTCCGGAATATAAATTTGCGGAAAATGTTTCTAAGGAACTCGGAAGGTGCAGCCCAAAAGAAATAATTCTTCCTGAAAGTTTAAAAAATAATAAGGAAATTCAAACTATCCTTGAAACAATTTCGGTTGCGTCTGTCTCCTGGTATCCGGACTGGCACTTCAATGCTGAAAAAAATTATGAGCATCTTGTAAAGCAATTTAAAGTTGCGAATTTAAATTCATTTTCACTTACAAAAGAAAGTCCCGAAGTTCCTCCAGCAGGATTTCTTCTTGATTATATAGAAAAAACTACGAACGCGCCTGTTTCGCATATTTCAGGAATTTCAGTTTATCAGGATTCTCAGTTTGTTATAATTGATGATTCTTCGCGACGGAATCTTGAAATCACTTTTAATTTGCGCGACGGAACTTCTAGTTATACTTTGCTTGAATCTGTGAGCAATACAAAAACCGCAATGGGAAGCCGACTTTTGCGTTCATGGCTTTCTTTTCCGCTTACAAATGAAAATGAGATAAATTCAAGGCAGAATCACGTTGAGCTTTTTGTAAAAGACAGAAACTTGCTTCATTGTGTGCGGGAAAATCTTGATGGAATTCTTGACGTTGAGCGGCTGGCCGGAAGAATTGCAATGGACAAGGCTCATGCGAAAGATTTGCAGGCGTTAAAGGCAAGCTTAAAATTCTGGTTGAAGTCGCAGGCTGTTTTGGAACGCTACGATTTTTCTATGCCTGAAAAAGATTCCGCACAAAAAATTATTGACCTTATAGAAAATTCAATTGCGGAAGATCCAGCCACAGTTTTTACAGAAGGACGGATTATAAAAGACGGCTGGTCGGAAGAACTCGACTACTGGAAAAAAATGCGAAATGATTTTAACGGAATTCTTGAAGAATACATTGAGTCAGAAAAAGAAAAAACAGGAATTCAGAATTTAAAAATAAAAAGCACCGGCAACCTTGGATATTTTATAGAAGTTACAAAAGGCAAGCTTGATAAAATTCCGCCCCATTTTATTATGCGTAGGACACTTTTAAATGCTGAGCGTTATACAACTGAAAAGCTTCAGGAACTTGAAAATTCTTTAAATGAATCAGGCGCAAAAATTCTTGAGCTTGAGCATAATCTTTTTATTGAAGTCAGAAATGAACTGAAAAAATATATTCCGTATCTTCAGCAGGCTGCAAAAAAAATCGCTTACGTTGATGTTGTTTGTTCTTTTGCAGAATCAGCAATTCTTTACAATTGGAATCGTCCGCACGTTTTGTCTGATAGCTTGGAATTTTCTGTAAAAAACGGAAGGCATCCTGTTGTTGAGCGTCATCTTCCTGCTGGCGAATTTGTTCCGAATGATGTTTCCCTTTGCGGCTCTGAGCCTGAAAATTCCGCGTCCTTTGCTTTGATTACTGGTCCGAATATGGCGGGAAAAAGCACATTTTTGCGTCAGAACGCTCTTATTGCGCTTCTTGCACAGACTGGAAGTTTTGTTCCGGCTGATGAAGCGAATATTGGAATTGTTGACAGGATTTTTTGCCGTGTTGGAGCTAGCGATAATCTTGCGCGCGGAGAATCGACCTTTCTTGTTGAAATGACGGAAACTGCAAGAATACTTCGTTCCGCAACACAAAATTCTCTTGTCATAATGGATGAAGTAGGGCGGGGAACTAGCACGGAAGACGGACTTTCGATTGCCTGGGCTGTAAGCGAATATCTTTTAAATACATTGAAATGCAAGACTTTTTTTGCAACGCATTACCACGAACTTACAAGGCTGGAGCACAAATCATTGAAACGGCTTTGCATGGCTGTTGCGGAAAACGGCAGCGATATTGTTTTCCTTAGAAAAGTTGTTGAAGGCTCAAGTGAAAACAGCTATGGAATTCATGTTGCAAGGCTTGCAGGAATTCCAGAATCCGTCATTGAGCGCGCAGGAAAAATCTTGGAAAAAATTCAAGGAGATGCGTCCGTTATAATTCCAGAAACTGAAACTGAGGAAGTTTCAAAAAATAAAGTTGAAATTTTTTCAGGCTCATTGTTTTCCGAAGAGGAACTTGTTCTTGATGAAATTCTTTCTTGTGACATTGATAACATGACTCCAATGGTGGCGTTGCAAAATATTTTACGATGGAAAAAAAGTCTAGCTGAAAAATAAATTTTTTTACAAAAACTGCATTTTTTTTATTTTCCGAGTAATCATATTATTGATGGCTTTTAGAAAATTTACAATTTATGATTTTAAGCGTTTTGCAATGCTTGTTTTGAATTTCATGTTTGGAAATGGAAAATGCTGTGTATGCGGAAATTCCACTTTCAATGGAAAAATTTGCATTTCGTGCTCGAAAAAACTTTATGATGAAGCGGAAAACTCCCATTGTGAAAAATGTCGTATCTGCGGAAAATCTTTAATCAGTGAAGAAGAAATCTGCATGTCTTGCCGTGAAGAGCGCATTCTGAAAAATTCAGATAAAGTTGTTCCTGTTTTTCCATACAGACTTTGGGCAAAGACTCTTTTATTCGAATGGAAAATGCAAAATCAAAGAAATCTTTCACTTTTATTTGCTGAAATTTGCAATTCTGTAATTAAAAAAAGAATTTCAGAAAATATTTTCATTGTTCCTGTTCCGCCTCGTCCCGGAAAAATAAGATCAAGAGGCTGGGATCAAATTGAAGAGCTTTCAGAAATTCTTAAAGTGAAATTTGGATACAAAGTTTTAAAGCTTTTGGAGCGCACGGAAAAAAATCAGCAGAAAAAACTGGACAGAAAAAAACGCTTGTCTTCCAAGGGAAAAATTTATACAGAGTCAAAACTTTTGAAGCGTCTTTCCTCTGAAAATTCTTTGCCGGAACAAGTTCTTTTAATTGACGACGTTTTGACGACAGGCGTTACAGTTGAAAGTTGCTGTGAAATTTTGAAAAATGCCGGAATTTCAAAAGTAGACGTTTTGTCTTTATTTGTAGTAGACTAGAATTGTTTTATGAATTAAAATAATAGAAGCATTAGCTTTAAAATCTTTATGGATTCATGGGAGAAATCTATGGCAGATGAAGATACATTGTTGCAGCTTGTAACTTTTCAGCTTGGAGATGAGCTTTATGGTGTGGACATTATGGATGTCAAGGAAATCGTTAAGATTCAAAATGTGCGTCCTATTCCGAATGCTCCTTTTTATGTTGAGGGTATTATAAATTTGCGCGGAGAAGTCATTCCAATAATAAATCTGCATAAAAGATTTTATATCAAGAAAATGGCGAAGGCTTCAGATGATGAAATCGGTGAGGATGAAGGCGGATTTATTATTCTTGATATTGAAGGAAATAAAATCGGAATTATTATAGATAGAATTGCGCGTGTTGTTCCTGTTCAAGGCGATGAAATCAAACCTCCGCCACAGATGCTCAGTGGAATTGGCACAGAATATATTCACGGCGTAGTTCGTCAGGAAAATAATTATCTTATTATTCTTGATACACGCAAGTTGTTCAGTGCAAAGGAACTTCAGAAAATTCTTGAGCCGGAAGCTGTCTGATTTCTGTTCATGCTTGTTTTCTCAGAACATCTTCTCTTTTGTCCGTTTGTTATATTTTTTATGCGGAAATAGAATTATTGTTTCTGTGAATATTTTGTTTTAAGGAATTTAAAATGATTCATACTTATAGTTCTACAATCCGCCGCAAAGAAATGGAAGCTGTTCTTACTTGCATGGTTGATGAAAAAATCGGACCTGGCGAAATGAACACAAGGCTTGTTCAGACAGCAAAAGAACTGATTGGATTTGACGGCGCAGTTGCCTTAAGAAGTCCGGCGATTGCATTGGAATACATTTTTAAAGCTTTGAATCTGCCTAAAGAAAGTGGAGTTATTGTAAGCGCGCTTGCTCCGTCTTATCAGCTGCTTACTGCGGAAAAATTAGGCTATAAAGTTCTTGCTGCTGATGTTTGCGAAGAAACTGGGCTTGTAACAGTTGAGTCTGTTGAAAAGTGCATAAAGAATGGCGGCCGGCTTTTGATTTTAAATGAAACAATGGGAATTCTTCCTGAAATCAAATCATTTTTGGAACTTGGAATTCCTATAGTTGAAGATATTTCGCAGTCGGTTTTTGCAACTTATCCTACTGAAGAACAGCCTGAAAAAAAAGAAGGAGGAGAGCAGAAAGCCGCTGTAGGAAAAAAAGCTGGAATGTATGGTCTTTATGCTATTCTTGGAATGGAAGACCGGGACATTGTAACTTCTGGCGGCGGCACGTTGCTTATAGCTCCGAATCGCCGTGAATGGACAGTGTTAAAGCACATTGCGGATGAAGCTCCTTTTACAGATATTCTGCCGGACATGAATGCGGCTTTGGCGCTTGTTGAGTTAAAGGAATTTTCACGAAATGAAAAAACAAGACGTGAGCTGTTTGCTCTGTTTTCAAGAGCTGTGATGTCTGGCAGGCATAAAACTTTTGTGCGCGCTGCGGAAGATGGCTCTACAATTTATTCTTTTCCTTTAGTTTTGAATTCTGGGTTTAAAGATGTGAAATCTTATGCGCAGAAAAAAAATATTGAAATTCGCCAGGCTTTTGAAAATTCTATAATTGCTCTTAGGCAGGAAGAACTTGCTTCTGAATGCATCTGCGCGAATTCACTTTTGTTGCGCTGCGCATTGTTTCCATTGTATCCTCGACTGGGACAAAAAGATGCGGCTCAGATTGTAAAGGTATTGTCTTCTTTGCCATGAAAAAATGTCTTATCATAGCTAATTCTTTTAAAGAAAACGCCGGACTTTTGGGAAATGAAATTTCAGTTTTTTTGAAAAAAGAAAATATTGAAAATTCGCTCTTTTTATATGACGGAAAAGAAGTCCGCTCAAAAATTCTTGACATTGATTTTTCAGGCTATGATTTTGTTGTAACTTTGGGAGGAGACGGAACTGTTTTGTTTGCCTGCCGTGGATGCGCACCTTTAGGAATTCCTGTTTTTCCGATAAATTTGGGAGAGTTTGGTTTTATTGCCGCAGTTCCAAAAGACAATTGGAAAAAAGAACTGGAGCTTTTCTTAAGGGAAAAATGCTACATAAGCAGCCGCTCTCTAGTTCAGTGTGAAGTTTTGAGAAATGGAAAAACCGTTTTCAGATGCTGCGGAATGAATGACTGCGTTATTTCGAGTTGTCCGTCTTCTCATCTTGTAAATTTAAATGTGGCTTACAACCATGCTCTTTTAGGGCCTTTTAAAACGAACGGAATAATTGTTTCAACGCCGACTGGTTCCACGGCTTATTCTGCTGCTGCAGGCGGACCGATTGTTGAGCCGGAACTTTCAGCTTTGGTCTTGACGCCGGTGAGTTCTTTCAGTTTGTCTGCAAGGCCTTTGGTTTTTGGAGAAAAAGGTGAAATTGTAATAACTTTGATGAGCAGCCGCTCAGATGCTTCTTTGACTTGCGATGGTCAGATTGATTTTGAGTTGAAAGAAGGCGATGTTTTGATTTTGAAAATACCAGAATTTCGGGCAAGGCTTATTTGTTCTACGCAGGAAAAATTTTTTTCAGCATTGCAGAGCAAACTAAACTGGTCAGGAGGTCCACGTGCTTGAAGAACTCGATATAAAAAATTTCGCTCTTATTGAAAGCGCGCACATCGAATTTGAAAAAGGCTTTACTGTTTTAAGTGGTGAAACTGGAGCCGGAAAATCAATACTGATTGGAAGCCTTGCCTTTTTGCTCGGCGGAAAATCTGGTACAGAACAAATTCGCGCTGGTTGTCATGAAGCCCAAGTTTCCGGCGTATTTTTCCTTGAAAACAAAGAAACTTTTCTTTGGCTTGATGAGCACGGAATTGAATCTGAAGAAAACCGCATAATAATCCGGCGAGTTATCCGCGATAATGGGAAATCTTCAGCATGGATTGGCGGAACTCCTGTAACAAGAGTGATTCTTTCTGAATTTTCAGCATTTCTCGTTGACATTCATGGGCAGCATGAGCAGCAGTCACTTATGAAAGTTGCCGAGCACCGTCGTTATCTTGATATTTATGCCGGAATTGTCGGAGAAGTTTCATCATTTACTTCAATTTATAATCAGCTTGTTGAAAAAAGAAAAATTCTTGAAAATCTTAATAGCAACGAATCGGAGCGAAATGCAAAAATCGATATGCTGAATTTTGCGGTTTCTGAAATTTCTGATGCGAATTTAAAAGCTGGAGAAGACGAGGAGCTTGAAGCCGAAGAAAACAGACTGTCATCATTTGAAAAACTTTACGCTGATATTGAAGAAATAAATTCCGCTTTTGAAGGCGAAGGTGAAAACGGAATTATTTTCCTGCTGAAAAAAATCTGCGGAACTGCGTCAAAAGCCTTGGATTCTGATAAATCTCTTGAACCTTTGGAAAATCGGCTTCAGTCTGCGTTTTATGAAATTGACGACATTGCAGGCGAGTTTAGAAGATATGCAAGTTCGCTTGTTTTTGACCCGGAACGGCTTGAGCAAGTTCAGGAGCGGCTTGAGCTTATTTTCAGGCTGAAACAAAAATACACAGGACGAAATTCTTCTGTCGCAAATCTTCTTTCTTATGCTGAAAATGCTTCCAGGCAGCTTGAAGAACTTGGCGGCTCAACTTTTGATAAATCGATTTTGGAAAAAGAAATTTCGGAGCTTGGAAAAAAAGTTTACGTTCTTGCAAAATCGCTTAGTGAAAAACGAAAATCCGCTGCGGAAAAAATGTCGCTTGATGTTGAAAAAATTCTTTGCAGCCTTGGAATGAAAGACACCAAATTCCGCGTTGGACTTACTGAAAAAGAAGGGAATGCGGTTGAGCAAAAATGCGGTCCTTATGGAATGGACAATATAGAATTTTTAATCAGTGCAAATCCTGGTTCTCCTTTGAATCCGCTTGCAAAAATCGCATCTGGCGGTGAGCTTAGCCGTGTAATGCTTGCATTGAAGACAATTCTTTCGGACGGCGATTTGGCGGGAACTCTTGTTTTTGATGAAATTGATACTGGAATCGGCGGAGAGGTTGCGGTTTCTGTTGGAAGCCACATGAAGCTTCTTGCGGAAAAAAAGCAAATTCTTTGCATAACACATCTTGCGAGCATTGCCGTTTATGCCGATAATCAAATTAAGATTCAAAAAGGCGTGGAAGGAAACACAACGGCCTCGAATGTTTTTGAAGTTTCTGACGAAGAGCGCGTAAAAGAGATTGCTAGAATGTTGTCTGGCGATTCAGATTCTTCCCAGTCGCTTGAACACGCATCTGCAATGCTGAAAAAATTCGGAGGAAGGTAATGGCTATATCAGATGAGTTGCGAAAAGAATTTAATGAAAGAGTCCGCCCGATAAAAGAAAAAATCAATGATTGCTTAAAAAAAGAAAGAGACGAATCTTTTGCTCTTAGAAGTGCGAAGGAAGGAATTGAAGAAAAGAAAATTTTTCTTTGCGAGGAAATGATTTACACGGCAACTTTGCAAATGAGTATAAACAGCATATCTCTTGAAATGCTTGAAACAAAAAACAACGATACTCTTAACGATGCCAGAAAATCAATTTATAAATCTATAATTTATCTTGAAGAACTTGTTACAAATATTGTTGACTGTCCATTTTCTGACTTGGAAACTCATTTGGCATCCGTTGCTTTTGTTCCCATCGGAAGAAAACTTGACATTGTGAAAAAAATCGGGCTTGCAATTGATCTTCTTGTTGATGCTTTTGGCGAAAATTCAAAATGGAAAGAATCTTTTGTTGAGATGCGCGGCCGCCATGCTGTTGTTGCAAAAAATTTTATAAACATGAAGCAGGCTTGTAAAGATTATTTTGATCACAATTCTCCAGTTTACGAAACAACTGTAACTTACATCAGGCTTTTGCGCAACCTCTTGGACAAATGCGCAATGGAATACCGGGATCGTTATGAGCTTGCTTCCCGGCGGCTTGATGATATGCGTATGGCGATAAATCTTCTTATTGCAAACAGAAGAATTGCAATGGCTCTTGGCGACAACACAGAATCCGAAAACATAAGAAAAAAAGCGCTTGTTTGGAAAACTAAAATGGAAGCCGACGTAAAAGCCGGAAGCTCAAAATAATGAAAAAAGAATTTACGCTGAAAATTTTCGAAGCATTTTCTATTGAACGCTGGAACGATTTGGTTCGTCCTTTTGAAATAATCGAAATGGACAAGCACGCAGAAAAAACAGTCGTTGCATACATAATTGCAAAATATGAAGAAAATCTCGGCGCAAAAATTGATTGGGAATGGCTGATTTATGCGAGCCTTTTTGATTTGCTCAGAAAAATTCAGCTTTGCGACATAAAAAGCCCGGTTCAGACTCTTATAAAAAATGAATATCCGGAAGAATATGCCCGCCTTAACGACTGGGTTTTAGAGCGTTACAAAGGTTTAATTGACGATAAGGAACTTTATAAAAAATTTGAATTTTATTTGAAGGATTTAAGCAGTTTTTCCGCTGAAAAAAAAGAGCTTCCTCTTACTGTGAAAATTTTCCGAGCGGCGCATAAATATTCAACTTTGCGTGAGCTTGAAATGATTTCTCCAGTGAACGAAACTGAGCGTCTGGATTCAATCCGTAAAGAGCTTAATGCCGACTTGCAAAAATACCTTGATTTGCGCGGACTTCAACTTTTGATTACAAAACAGAAGCCGTTTGAATTTTTGATGCGGATTGAGCAGCTTCGTTTCCAGACAAGGTGGAATCAAACTCCGAGAGTTCCGCGGACATCCGTGCTTGGTCATTGCTTTTTTGTTGCGATTTTGACTTTGCTTTTGTGCCGTGATTCTGGCGTGAAAATGTGTGCAAAACGTCTTTATAACAACTTTTTTTCAGGACTTTTCCATGATTTGCCGGAAAGCGTTACGCGCGATATAATTTCGCCTGTAAAAAGAGCGACCGACGGACTTCCTGCGATAGTAAAAGACATTGAAGATAAAATTGTTTCAAAAGAACTTGTTCCGCTTATGGAAAAATTTTATTGCGATGAAATACTTTATTTTACTAGCGATGAATTTATGAACAGATGCGTTTTTGACGGATGTGTTCTTCCTGTAAGTTTTGAGGAACTGAATTCCGCATTCAATGAAGACAAATATAATCCAGTGGATGGCCGCTTGGTTCGTGTTGCCGACCATTATTCTGCATTGCTTGAAGCCGGACTTTCTATTCGCTACGGAATAACGAGCCAGCAACTTACAGATGGAAAGGCAAATCTTTTGAAGGTTTATGATGACGGAAAAATTATCAATGGAATCGATGCAAAAAAACTATTCCACGAATTTATAGACTGAAAAAAAACGTTTCATTGTTTAAATAAACAACTTTTTGTGTAAAAAAAAAGCATTGGTAAGGTGATTAAAATCCAGCCAATGCTTTTATAAATTTAACCTTTCATGTCAGCGGGATCTGAATCCTCTTCTATTTCTTCTTCGTCATTGTAAAATCCATCGTCAAATCCGTGGATTCTGTTGTCGTATCCGTCTTCCGGCTCTTGATCGTCATAAGGCTCGTCGTAATTGTCAGATTCTTCTAGGAAATCATCCTCGAAATCATCTTCATATTCGTCATCTTCAAAATCATCGTCAAAATTGTCATCAGACATTTCTTCTGAAAAATCATCATCTTCATAAGAAAATCCAGTCATTGATGAAAATTCAACATCGTCGTCATTGAGCATTGCTATATTCCTTTTTGTAATTTAGTTTGCCGCTGACAAAGCCTCATGTAAAGAGTAAAATACTGTTATGTTTTTGTCAATTGAATTTTATTTTTTTGCAAAGAAACATACATAATTCGATTCGTCTTATTGACAAAAAATAAAGTAAAACACTATAATATTTGCGTATGTCTGACAGTATAACTGTTTTAGCACCTGCGAAAATAAATCTTGGACTTGAAATTTTTCCAAGGCGTGCTGATGGTTATCATGGGTTGCATAGCATTTTTACGACAGTCGGTTTGTTTGATGAAATTTGTGTTTCTAAAATCGATGAAAAAAATACTTGCATAGTTGATTCTTTTGGAATGGATCTTCCAAACCAAAATACAATAACTGCGGCGTACAAAGCTTTCTGCGTGCTGACTGGCATAGATTTGGGAGTTCATGTTTCAATTAAGAAAAGAATTCCTTCCGGCGGTGGATTGGGGGGCGGCTCAAGTGATGCTTCTTCTTTTATTCAATCCGTGAACAATCTATTTAAAACTGGTCTAGGCATTGATTCTCTTTCTGCAATTGCAGGAAAAGTCGGAAGCGATGTTTTTTTCTTTACCTATGCACTTTCTGCGCAGGACGGAAAACGGTTCAGCAAGTTTGAACCTTTTGCAGCTGTTGTTGAAGGTCGTGGAGAGAAAGTCAGGCAGATACAGCATAGAAGTGATTTTTCTGTGCTTTTGGTTTTTCCAAATGTCGGTGTTTCTACAAAAGATGCTTATGCTCTTGTGGATGAAACTCTTGATTTGGAACGCAGGCGGAATAAAATTTCACTTGAAGAAATTTATAATCTGCCAGTAAAAAACTGGAGCTTTAAAAATGACTTTACAGTTCCTGTTTCAGAAAAATATGCAGGAATTGCTGAGGCTTTAATTAAGCTCAAGTCTTGTGGTGCGGATTTTGCTAACATGAGCGGTTCTGGTTCGACTGTGTTCGGCATTTTTGAAAAAAAAGAAACGGCTTTAAAAGCGAAAGTTCTTCTTGAAAAAGAATTCAATCTTGCGCTTTGTTTAGGCGGCTGATATAATAAAATGCAGGTTTTGCAGCTTGATGAAAGAAAATCATAGGCATTTTGTCTGCGGTTTTATAGATTTTTATTATAAAGAGGGAAGATTGTTATGCAGATTACAGATGTTCGGATCCGCAAAGTTGAAGGCGAAGGAAAGCTAAAGGCTTATGTTACTGTTACATTTGACGACTGCTTTGTTGTTCACAATGTAAAGATTATCGAAGGATCTTCTGGTCTTTTTATTGCAATGCCAAGCCGTAAGACTGCAAATGGTGAGTACAAGGATGTTGCTCATCCAATCAGCCCGGACTTTCGCAATGCGATTCAGTCCAAAATTCTTGAAGAATATAATGCGGGACATATAGAAACTGGTTCTTCTGAAGAATAAGTTTTTAGTCCACATATATTTTGGGACGTCGTCAAGTGGTAAGACAATGGCTTTTGGTGCCATCATTCCGCTGGTTCGAGTCCAGCCGTCCCAGTTTTATACATATTTTAAAATTTGTAAGGAGTTCTAAAAATGGAACAGTTTGTTATTAATGCAACTACACGCACGGAATCAGGAAAAAAATATGCAAAAAAAATTCGTGCACAGGGAAAAATTCCGGCAGTTGCATACAATGAAAAAGGTGAATCATTTATGCTTGAAATTGATGCCAATGAATTTTCAAAAGCATGGAGATCAATTACAAAAACTACACTTATCGTTTTGAAAATTGATGGTGTTGAAAACAAAGCATTTATAAAAGATACAGAATATGATATTAAAACTGACAAATCCCTTCATGCTGATTTTCATATTGTAAGTGGTCAGAAGAAATTTACTTTTGTTTATAAGATTCGTTATTCTGGAACTGCTGCTGGAGTTCTTAAAGGCGGATTTATGGTTAAGCACGTTCCTGAAATTAAAGTAAAGGCTCTTCCACAGGATTTGCCTGAATTTATTTCAGCAGATGTTTCTAAACTTGAGATTGGACAGAAATTTACAATTGCTGATTTTAATCTTGGTGATAAAATCGAAGTTCTTTCTGATCCTGCGGCTCTCGTTGTTTCTATTGCACCTCCAAAAAAATAAGCAGTTTTTAAAAATCATATTATGAGATTTTTTAATTTCTGAATAAAATCCCTCTGTGTTTTGCAGGGGGATTTTTTGTTGTGTTTTTTTTTAGTCTTACGAGTATGGAATTTATTTTGGATTTTCAAGCTAGAGTTTTAGAAAACTTAAATTTGTGTCTTTCCGAGCTAAACACAAATCTTGATTCTTGCACTTGCGCCGGAGTTGCGGTTTCTGGCGGTGCCGATTCAGTCTCGCTTCTTGTCGCTTTGAAAAAAAACTTAAATATTCAGCTGAAAGCCGTTACCGTGAACCATAACATCAGAAGTAGCAAGGAAAGCTCTGATGATGCCGATTATGTTGAGTCCGTTTGCCGTTCCCTTGGTGTAAAATGCGTTCGCTATGATGTGGCTCCAGGTGAAATTTTTTCTCTTGCAAAAAAACTTAAGACTTCAGTTGAAGATGCCGCTAGAAAAATTCGGTATGAAAAATTTTCAGATTTTATAAAAACTGAAGGAATTTCTTTTGTGTGCCTTGCCCACAATAAAAACGATCAGATAGAAACTCTTGCCATGCGTTTTTTGCAAGGTTCGGCTAATCTTTGCGGAATTCCAATGACGCGTGAAAAATTTGTCCGTCCGCTTTTAAATATTTCCAGAAGTGAAATTGAAAAATATCTTCAACTTCAAAAAATAAATTTTAGAACTGACCGCACAAATTTTGACAATCAAATTTTTAGAAATCGAATCCGAAATAAGCTTGTTCCTTTTTTAGACAATGAATTTTCTGGCTGGCAAAATGCAGTTTTTTCTTTGGCTGAAAAAAACCGTGCGGAAAATGAAGCTCTTTCTTTTTTTACTGAAAATGAACTTTTAAAGATTGACTGCAAATTTGAAAATGAGAAGTTTTCATTTGATGCTGAAAAATTTTCTTCACTTCCGCTTGCAATAAAAGTCAGAATAATTTTTAAAGGAATAGATTTTGTAAAAGCTTCCGAAAGAATTCCTTACGCTTTTGTATCCTGTTTGGCTTCTGGATGTTTTGAAAATGCCGGCTGTTCAGAATGCGGCGGACTTGAATTTTCATTTTGCAACGGAAGGTTTTTAATTCAAAAGAAACGAAAAGTAGCGACAGAAAGCGTTTTTTTTGTTATAATAGAAAAAAATGGAATTTATCAGGCTGGAGAAATTTCTTTTGAAGTTTTTTCGCATGATGATGAAATTTTTTTAAGAACTGATTCGTCTGAGATTTGCTTGAAAAATTTGAAGTTCCCGTTTGTATTCAGAAGCAGGCAGCCGGACGATTTTGTGAAAAATGCAGACGGTTCTTTTAGGCAGGTTTCAAAAATTTTGGATGATTGGAAAACTGGAAAGCTGAGAGATTCAATTCCACTGATTCAAAATATCTGCCCAGAAAAAAATAATTCCTCTCAGGAAATTTGCTGTGTGTGGGGAAGTCTTTTTGGCTTTAAAAACTGGATTGTAAAATGAAAATGCAACAGAATAAAAAATTGAAATCGCTGCATCTTTTAAAAAGAATTTTATTTGTTTTTGCCTTTTTGAATTTTTTGGATTTTTCTTTTGCTGAAAATGAAAATTCAAAGCTTGCAAATAAAAAGACTGCGTTGCGTTGTCTGGAAACTGCTTCAAATTATATTTTTGAAAAAAACTGGGAAGCTGCAAAAAGCCAGGCTTGCTTTGGAATTGCATACGATGATTCAATTTCGGACTTGTGGTATTTGTATGCTGTTTCTGAGAATGCCCTGGGAAAAACAAAAGCTGCGGTTCTTCCGTTGATTGAAAAGGCGATAAAAAATGACAGTTGGTCAAATTACAACCGCGACAACGCGCGCCTTTTGTATGCGGATATTCTTTGCGATACTGGCAAAATGTCCGAGGCATTGGATGTTTTGGACAGTCAGCCGTTTTTGTATTCTTCTGATTCTGAATTTATTAGGATAAAATGCCTTTACAGATTGAAAGATTCTTCTTCTGTTTCTAAGGCTCGAAATAAAATTGACGGCGCAAGAAGAATTTATCCTTCTGACACAAGGTTTCCGCTTGTATTTTTTAAAAATGAAAATCCGAACGACTCAGATTCAACTGTAAAAAGACTTGCTTCATTTTTTGTTTCCCAGCTGGATTTTTATTTGCAGCGTGAGCCTGAAAATTCAGAACTTGAAATTTATTCCGCCTTGTTTTCTTCTGGTGAAAATAAAAACAGAATTTTAAAATCTTTCACTGCAAAAGGATTTAAACATCCGCTTTATGCCCAGGAAGCTTTGAGTGAAAATCTTATCGGCGAGCAGGAAGCAGTTGATTACATTTTTGACTTTGCAGATGAAAAAATTGACTATAAGCTTTTTAAGAATTTTATTTTGCGGCTTTCTGAAAATGATTCTTGTGATAATGTAAAGAAACATCTTGAAGCTTTTTCTGGTTCATTTTCTTTTGACATTGACAATGACGGAATTGAAAATTTAATTGTAAAATTTTCACGCGGACGTCCTCAAGAAATTTTATTTGATGAAAATCAGGATGGAGAACTTGAATGGACTGTTCAGTGCGATTTTGGAACTCCGGTTTCTGGATACTGCAGAGAAATGAAAATGAATTTTTCTTGGGCAAATTTTCCGTATTTTAATTATGCAGAGTTTGTGCAAGAAAAAATTCCTGTTGAAAAATTTAATTTTGTTCCAGAAACATTGAGGTGGTCTCCTGTTTTGATTGAACGTGATTCTGAAATTTCAGAAAAATTTGGCTTTGACTTTTTTATTCCAGCTGTAAAAAATGATGGGCAAAAGTTAAATGTTGCAGAACTTCTTGATTGTGCTTCTGATTTTGAAATTACAACTTCTTCAAATGAAAAAATTCGTTTTGTTCTTTTAAATGGAAATATTCAGCAGGCATTGTATTATTCATTTGACGGAACGCTTTATGCTCAGGCTCATTTTGAAAATAATATTCCGGTTTTCAGAACTGTTGATTTTGATAAAGACGGAATTTTTGAAGTCACAGAATTTTATTCAGTTGATTCAGAGAAAAAAGTGAATTTTCATTCGCTTGAAGATGAGAGGCAGGTTGTAAAAAATCTTTTTGGGCTTCCATCTGAAAACGCAGAATTTTATCTTAGAATGATTCAGATTGACAGAAATAAAGATACGATTCCTGATTTTACTGAAGAATATTTGGAGAACAACGGAAAAATTTCTTCTTGGGATACAGACGGAGATGGAAAATGGAATGTCCGCCATGTTGTTTATCCAGACGGAATTTCTGAAGAATCAATGTTCTATACAGTTCCAGAAAAAAATCTTGTTGTTGTGAAATTTGAAAATAATATTCCTCAGAAAGTAACGAACGGAAAAGAAGAATTTTTTGTTTATAAAGACGCTGATTCAAATTTTTACTGGCTTTTGAAAAATAATTCTTTCAATCCTGAAATATATTCTGCTCTGGCAAAAAATGCAAAATTAGAGCTTGACAAAAAAAATGTTCAAGGCTTTTCGATGATTACTGTTGAAAACGAAACTCAGTCAGTGATTTGTATCCGCATTGAAAGATTTGACTTTGGAATTTTAATAGAAAATGAAAATAAAAATTAAAAAACTTTTCAGTTTATTTTTTGCTATTGGCTGTGTGTTGTTTGTTTTTTCCTGTGGAACAATAAAAGGCGGCAGTGAAATTTTTGTTCCTGTTGATTACAGTGAAGAACGCGCAGTTGACATTGAAATCGATCTTGTTGAAAAACTTTCAACAGAAAATAAAATAAAATCTTTGTGGCGCGCAAAAATTTTGTATGATAAAATTTCTTCAAATAAAAAATGCAAGCAAATTTTTGAGCAGTCAACTAAAATTTGCGTGGAATCTTGCATTCGTGCTATAGATGAAGAAAAATATTTTGATGCGCTTGGATATTATTTGTCTTTGGAAGCGGCAGGATATTCTGAGCTTAATTCAATTCCAAAATCAAAAGCTGAGCTTGAAACTTTGGCTTACAAAAATGTTCCGGGCGGTTCGGTTCCTTCCGTTTCAAATGCAAGTGTTTCCGACATGATAAAGGGCACGGTAACTGTTTTTGTTGACAAGGGAATAAAAATTCAGCGAGGAATAGGCTATGCGGATGCTGTTTTGGGAAGCGGATTTTTTATTTCAAAAGATGGATACATTGTAACAAATCATCATGTTATTGCAGACATGGTTGACAAAAAATATGAGGGATTTTCAAGGCTCTATATAAAACTTGCAGAAGACCCCGACACAAGAGTTCCTGCCAAAGTTGTTGGATATGACAAGACTTTGGATTTGGCTCTTTTAAAAACAGAAATAGATGCTCCTTATGTTTTTGCTCTTGGCTCTAGTAGCGACCTTTCAGTGGGTGATAAAGTTTATGCGATTGGTTCTCCGTTGGGACTTGAAAAAACTTTGACAAGCGGAATTATTTCTTCCACGGACAGACAGCTTTTTACGGCTGGAACTGTTTTTCAAGTGGACGCAGCTATTAACAGCGGAAATTCCGGCGGACCTTTGATTGATGAAAAGGGCAGAGTTCAGGCCGTTGTTTTTGCTGGAGTTCAGAATTTTCAGGGACTTAACTTTGCAATTCCAGTTGAATATTTAAAAAATGAGCTTCCATTTTTATTTAATGGAGGAGAACGCGAGCATCCTTGGATTGCTTCTTACGGAAAGACAAAACGGCTTCCTGGTTCAGGCGCAAAGAATGAAGGTGTTGCCGTTTTTTATGTTTTGCCGGGCGGAAGCGCAGACCGTGCAGGAATTAAAGAAGATGATGTTGTGATTTCTGTTAATGGCGAGAAAATTAATTCGCTTTCGGATCTGCAGATTGCGTTTATGAAACAGCCTTCTGGAATTATAACAAAACTTGGAATTTTATCTTCAGATGGAACTGAATCTGAGAAAATTGTTTACCTTGAAAAACGTCCGTCATCTCCAGGATACGAATTTTTTAAACGTGATTCGCTTGAAAATTCTTTTTATCCTATGTTTGGAATGAAGATGGTAAGAGTTTCACCTTCAAACAAAAAAAAGTATTCTATAGTAAGAATTATAAAAGGCTCTGTCGCAGATGAAACTGGATTCAGTGAAAATGATCCTATTGAACTGCTTGGAATTGATTTCAGTCCTGAAAAAGAAGCCGCATACATAAAGCTTTACGCAAAAAAAAGAAAGAATGGCTATCTTGATGTGAGCCTTGGATTTTCAGCAGGGTTGGACAGCCCATATTATTTTTAAAACTAAACTGAAAAAATAAAAAGGAATAAAGATGACAGAATTAAAGTATAAACGGAACTTTTGTATTACAGCTCACATTGATCATGGAAAATCGACTTTGGCGGACAGGCTTATTCAAAAAGCAAAAATTGTTGACGACCGCCAGATGAAAAATCAAATTCTTGACAACATGGATATTGAACGCGAGCGCGGAATCACAATAAAAAGTCAGGCCGTTACAATTCCATACAAGGCAAAAGACGGACATGACTATGAACTGAATTTTGTTGACACGCCGGGACATGTTGACTTTAGCTATGAAGTAAGCCGTGCGATTGCCTCTTGTGAGGGAGCATTGCTTCTTATTGATGCAACCCAAGGTGTTGAAAGCCAGACGGTTAGCAACCTTTACATGGCGATGGAACATGACCTGGCAATTGTTCCTGTCATAAATAAAATCGACCTTGCAAGCGCGGATGTTGAATCTGTAAAAAAGCAAATCGATCATGATTTGGGACTAGAATCTTCTGAAGCTCAGCTTGTCAGCGCAAAAACCGGAGAAGGAATTGACGATTTGCTTGAAGCCATTGTTACAAAGTTTCCGCCGCCGAAAGGTGATGTGAATGCTCCGCTTCAGGCTTTGATTTTCGACTGCCATTATGATGAGTACCGCGGTGTTGTCGTCCATTTGAGAGTAATGGAAGGACGCGTAAAAACTGGCGACATAATCCGCTTTATGAGCAACAATACCGACTATAAAGTAGAGCAGGTTGGTGTTTTCAAAATTAAATATGAAGAAACTGGAGTCCTTGAAGCTGGAGACGTTGGCTACATTATTGCCGGAATAAAAACTGTAAGCGATGTAAGCGTTGGCGACACTATAACTCTTGCTTCAAAGCCTGCCGCTTCTCCTTTGCCAGGATTCAAGGAAGTAAAGCCGGTTGTGTTCTCTTCAATTTACCCGATTGATTCAAATGACTACGAAGAACTCAAAGCGGCAATGGAAAAACTTAAGCTTAACGATGCGTCTCTTATTTATGAAAAAGATAATTCCCTTGCGCTTGGAAACGGCTTTAGGTGCGGCTTTTTGGGATTGCTTCACTTGGAAATAATTCAGGAACGCCTTGAGCGGGATTTTGACCAGATTGTAATTTTTACAGCTCCAAGCGTAAAGTACAAGGTAAAGATTCCCGGCCACGAAGAAATTTTTGTAGACAATCCTGCTGACTATCCTGAAGGAAAAATAGAGTCGTCGCAAGAGCCGTATATAAAAGCTTCAATAATAACTCCTGCCGAGTATCTTGGTTCTATTATGGAACTTTGCTGCCTAAAGCGTGGAACACAAAAAAATATGCAGTACCTTGACGAAAAGCGTGTTGAACTTACTTATGAAATGCCGCTTTCCGAAGTCCTTTTTGATTTTTATGACAAACTGAAATCTTACAGCCGCGGATATGCAAGTTTTGACTATGAAGTTATTGACTACCGTCCGACTGACTTAATAAAAATAGATATTCTCATAAATTCAAAACCTGTTGACGCATTGGCTCAGCTTTGCTACAGACCGAGTGCTGTTGAGCGCGCAAAAGTTGTCTGTGAACGCTTAAAAGGAGAAATTGCCCGCCAGCAGTTTAAGGTTGCAATTCAAGGCGCAATCGGAAGCCAGATAATTGCAAGGGAAACTGTAAATCCTGTTAGAAAAGACGTTCTTGCAAAATGCTACGGCGGAGACGTAACAAGAAAACGCAAGCTTCTTGAAAAACAAAAAGCCGGAAAAAAGAGAATGCTTATGGCTGGAAATGTGGAGCTTCCGCAGAGCGCATTCCTTGCTGTATTAAAGGAAAAAGAAGATTCTTAAAAATTAAAGCGGCTTGTTTTCCTTCATGGCGATTTCAAGCTGCTTTATGAAAAAATCTGTTTCTGCCCTGATTCTTTTTAGAAACGACTGCTCCATTTTGAATTTGTAGCCATCAGGAAAATGCAGAAAAAGATACTCCCGTTCTTCTGCAATTTTTTTTATCTGCTTGCTAAGAGAAAGTTTTTCAGGCAAGTTATTTCTAAAAGGCGACTTTTCTCCATCTGAAAGCAGGCTTCTAAGTTCTTCAAGTTTTCTTTTTTCCTTTTCACAGAAGCTAGAAATATTTTTATGCGATTCGCATTTTTCTTTTTGCAAATTTCCTTTTATCGCAAAAAGGTTTCTTTGGGGTATTCCAAGTTTTATTCCTGTGCTTGAGCAGTCAAAAAGATTCTTTTCATTTTGGAACATCAGCTTGAATTGCTGGGCGTATTGCAAAAGAATTTTTGTGCTACATATTTTTTTTCCATTTTTTGACATGACAGTTTGCGTCGACATGGAAAAAGCCGCATCGTAGTTTTCTATTGGAGTAAGTCTGTTGGAATTTATAAAACGTTGTTTTAAAGCCATTGTGTCTTTTGCATGCGTTGTTCCTATGGAATAGCTAAAATCTAGTCCTGCAATAAAAACTGGAATAGAGGAACTGCTTCTTATTTTTAGCGCAATGTATGTTGCCGCAAGCCCAACAGAACCCATTGGCTCAATAAAATTCCTAATGACGCTTTCTTTTTTTAGATTGTCAAAGAAAATTCCATCCGCATATTTTGTCGCAAACCAGATTATATTTCCGCCAAGAATTTTTGTGGCTTCAGGTCTTGCGCACAAATCCGCAAACAAAAGAATGTTTTTGTTTTTTGCACCTAGAAACGTTTTTTCGATTGCAATTTGGCTTTCCATTGTAACAACTGCGTCCGGCGTTATGTTTCTTGCTAGTAATGGAGACAGCGCGGCATCGACTGTGATTATAAAAAAGTCGTTTGGGGAAAAACTTGAATACGACAAAGTGTCCAGTCCTTCTCCTGCACCCAAAACTAGCAACGGTTTTGAAACTGTTTTTGCAACATCTTCCAATGTTTTTGTATATTCAAGACGCGCAATGTTCCTTAAAAAGTTTTTGGAAAAAAGACGCCCGAATTTTACAAGTGTGATTCTGTTTTTCCAGAATGTGGCGATTATTTCACTTATTGCGTTGACTGTAAAATCAAACTTTTCTTTTGAAAAATTTACTCCCGCACTAAAGTCAATTTTCAATGCGCGCTTTATCCTTCCGCCCTTGCAAATGCTTCTTACATATGAATCTATTTTTTCGCCTTCATTTAACTTGAATAACGGAATGCCTGCGCTGTCGTTTTGCATTGCAAGCTCAAAAAGGTTCTCGTCATTTTCCAGCGCGATGATTTCACAATTCTCCGGTAGAAGCGATTTTAGTTTTTTAATTCCGTACCAAAGAAGAGGAGAGCAGGCTATTATGAGAGTTCCGCTCAAAACCTGCATTTTGTCTATGTAAGTTTCAATTGCCTTCGCAGGATTGTACTTTGAATATAAAAAGCGGCCTTTGTATTCTACTGTCTTTAAAACAGAAAAGCCCTGACCGGCACTTACCAGACGGGGCTTCTCCTGAACTGATTCGTTCAATTTATTTCCTGTTTTTGTTTTCGCTCATAAGAGTAATGTAAGTTGCAAAGAAATTGTCTACAACTTTTGGATTTGCAAAAAGAGCGGAATTTGCTGTGTTCAAGTCTGCGTTGCGGATTTCAGTTTCGCTTGCATCTTCCACTTCGTCAGTCTGAATTCCTGTGCATTTAAGAACAACAATGTTCGAGCCAAGAATAAATGGCGAGCTGATTTCGTCTTGCTTTAAAGAAAATGCTGTCTTGTATGCGTCTTCATTTGAAGCGATTCTTGCGAGCGGTCCAGTTTCAGAAACAGAAGAATAAATGCTTGAACTTCCGTAGTTTACAGGGAAAGGCTGAACTTCTGATTTTTCCACATTGAACTTTTTGCATGCGCTGTCAAAACTTGAAATAGCGGCTTCTGAAACAAAGTTTTCCGCAATCTCAAGGAAGTAGTTTTCAATGTAGCTTTTTTCGTTTGAGTTTATGTAGCCAAGAACTGCGTCCTGAACTGCGCTGTCTTCAAAATCCGCCGCAACTACAGAACCGTCGCACTTGAATATTGAATATCCGCGTTTTGTTTTTATAATTGCGCTGATTTCATCTTTCTGAAGTTTTTCAAGCTCTGCAAGTGAATCCACATTGTCAAGCATATTTTCAATCTGGTAGCGGTAAGCTCCTGCATTTTTTCCTTCTGCGTCAGAATAATATTTCTGGGACTTTTCGCTTGCGGCATCAGCAAATGTAATTTCGTTTCCATTTATCTGCTTTAAAAGCGCCTTTGCTTCCTGCTCATCGTCAACTGTGATTACAGAAAGGTCGTATTTGATGAACTTTTCAGCATTTTCTTTTCCGAATTTTACAGCTTCTTCTTTTGGGAAGTTCGCTGTGCTGAACGCAACTGCGTCAAATGAATGTTTTTCTGCCCCCATTGAAGCAAGGAATTTTTTTTCTGCGCCGCTTCTTTTAAGTCCGTACAATGGAGTTCCGTTGAAAGAAACTTCATTGCCAGCCCCGAACAAATCATAGAAATAGTGTTTGTAAACAAGGTTGCTTTCAATGTCTTTTCTTAGTTTTTCAAGCTCAACTGCGCTTGTCTGATTGTAAGCCTTCTGTGAGAATTTTCCTGTTGAAGGATCTGTGAATCTTTCAATTACGGCTCTGTTTACGGCTTCTTTTGGAACTATGTAGCCTGATTTTTTTACTGAGTCAGTGAACGCCATGTTGATTACAGTCTGATAAAAGGCTTCTCTCATAATGCGGTAGTATGAATTTTCGTCAACTTTGTAGTCGCTAGCCTGATATGACTGCGCAAGATTTGAAACTGCAATATAGAATTTTGAGCCTGGCTCATAAGTTATGTTTTTTCCGTTGTAAGAGCCGAAAGTGCTTGCCTTCTGCTTGTTAAAGATTGACTGAAAAACCGCGCTCGCTCCAAAGGGAAGAAATACCAGCGCCGAAATTACAAGTATGATTACAGCTCCGATTTTTGAACTGTCTTTTTTTGTTTTCTGTTCAGTGATTTTGTTTTCTTGATCCATAAGAAGATTCATCCTTTTTATATATAAATAGAAGTGAAACTATTTTATCATTGTAAAATGCAAGTGTCAATGTAAAGTGCATCTCTAAAAACTGAAGCTTTTAATGGCTTCATAAAAACTTTCCTGCACATTTTGTCTTTCAATACACAAACTTTCGATTTCATGCTATACTAAATCTATTCGGAGGAATTATGATTCAAAAAACATTGAAAGAGGCTCTTTCTAAAAATGAATATCCAGGACGCGGAATTATTGTTGGAAAATCCGCAGACGGAAAATACGCGGTTTCTGCCTATTGGATTATGGGAAGAAGCGAAAACAGCCGCAATAGAATTTTTGTGGAAGATGGAGACGGAATCCGCACTCAGGCATTTGATCCTTCAAAACTTACAGATCCAAGCCTTATAATTTACGCGCCTGTAAAAGTTCTTGGTTCCAAGACAATTGTAACAAACGGCGATCAGACTGACACAGTTTATGACGGACTTAAAAATGGACTTAGCTTTGAAAAATCCTTGCAGTCAAGAATGTTTGAGCCGGACTCTCCGAATTTTACACCGCGCATTTCTGCTTTGCTTGAAGTTGAAAACGGAAATTTTAATTTTTCAATGTCGATTTTAAAGAGCGACTGCGGAAACGAATCTTCTGTAAACAGATACACTTTTGACTTTGAAAATCCGCGCGCAGGAATCGGCCGCTACATTCACACTTATATGCAGAACGGAAATCCTCTTCCTAGCTTTGAAGGTGAGCCTGAGCTTTTGGAACTGGACGGAACTTCTATAGAAGAAACTGCAAATTCAATCTGGGAAAACTTAAATGAAGACAACAAGGTCTCGCTTTTTGTGCGCTTTATTGAAATTGCAACAGGAAAAGCCCAGACAAAAATTATAAACAAGAACTAGAGATGTTTTTATTATTATTTCAGCGATTTCAAGAGGGTAAGAACTTTTTGGAACGCTGAATTTTCCTTTTTCATTTCTCTGGACCCTCTCGTTATATTGCATAAAGACAAATTGTATTTTTTTGCAATTTCGCGCTGGGTTGTTCCTTCGTCAAGTTCCTTTACAAGACTCCATCTCTTGGAAAAATCCTTTAATTCAGACTTTGTAAAAAGACAGCCGAAAAAATCAAATATAAGATTTTCGTCCTGAATTTTTGAAAGAAGCATGCATATTTCTTTAATCTGATCGTTCTGGCTGTTTTTTGTTTCTGGCATTTTTACCTCTAAAAGAATGATAATCCAATTGCATTAAAAAAGCAAACTGTCTTTAAAATAAAAAGACCGGCTTTTACACCGGCCATGCCTTTTGGCATCCAGGCTCCAATGGGTGGGAGGGGATAAATTGAACACCTGGTAATTTATATATCGGAGCGCATTCCGTTTTTCTTGAATTGTTTTTTTATTGTTTAGCTTGAAATTCAAGTTTTATAGTTTAATGTCATTGCCGTACTTGACACTTAAATTGTTGGTTAAATATTTGTTGAATTTGCGGCTTTATTCGTCCGTTTCTTCAATAGTTGCGTCAATGTTTACAGAAATATTGTAGCTTCGCCCATCCAATGCTGAAACTGTCTTTGTTATTTCGTAGTCGCCAACAATGAATTTTACGGTGTGATCGCCGCTTGTTGTATAGAACTGTTCTACTGGAGCCGTGTATTCGTCATTGTCGAATGCTATTTTTGTACCTTCTGGCGCAATGAGCCTGATTATTGGCTTTATTTCCCTAAGTGAAATTTCAATGCTTGAAGTCTTTGCCTGCTCAACGCTTACAGTACGCACTTCATTACGATAAGAGCCGCTTACGATGTTTACGTTATGGCTTCCTGCTGGAACAAGAATGTCTTTTTTGCCAAGTTCCGACTGTTTTCCGTCAACAAAAACAGTGAATTCTTTTTCATCTTCGTTTTCTGGAGAATTTATGGCAAGAGAAATTTTCCCTTCATTTGAAAGAATCGGATATGCGCACACGCTGAATTTTGACTTTGAAATGGAATCGCTTGAGCCTTTCATTGCGAGCTGAAGCCTGAAGAACAAAAAGCCGTCGGCATTTGCAGGAATCATCTGCGCCATATATGAATATGCATCGCTTTTTATTGAATTGTTTTTCTTTGTTGGAACTTTTATATTAAAACTTAAACTTTCACCGAACGTTCCGACTTCCGCTCTTGTTCCGCTGTAGTCAATCAGTTTTGCATCTGGAACTGGTGAAATTCCTGAATACAAAGACCATGCTACGGAATCCCTCCATTCTGCGACTATTTTTGGAACTTTTATTGAAATTTCAATTCCTTCTATAAAAGTCTTGTCTTCCGGAAGTTTTATTACAACTGCATCGTTTACATCTGCTTCAACTGATTTTTTTTCAAAAAGTGAATCGATTGCAATTAAATTTGTCTTGCGCACACGGAAAGGCTCGGCTTTTAACAGAAAGATTCCGCAGAAAGCCAAAAGCATCAAAGAGAAAACTTTTTTGTTTTTCCTAGCAATGCAAGATTTCATGTTGATATTATAATCTTAAATCTTCTATATTTCTAGTGTAATTTCTTTTATTTTAAGTATTTTCCGGGATTTAATGAAGAGCCGTTCTGCTTTATTTCAAAGTGAAGATGCGGCCCTGTTGAAAGTCCTGTTGTTCCGACTTTTCCGATTTTCTGTCCTGTTGCAACCGCTTCTCCTTCTTCGACTAGGATTTCAGAAAGATGGGCGTAGGAGCTTTCCATTCCGCCTGCGTGGGAAATTACGATGTGGTTTCCGTAGATTTTGTTTCCTCTTTCCACGGATTTTACAATTCCAGTTTTGCAGGCAAATACAGAAGTTCCCGTCGGAGCTGCAAGGTCGATTCCTTTATGAAACTGCCATCTGCCGGTTATGGGGCTTTGCCGTTTTCCGTAGTCGGAAGTAAGAATGCTTTTTTCTAGCGGCATGGACATTCCGGGATTTAAAAAATACGCCCGTTCAGCCGGACTGAATCTTTCGCCGGGAATAAAATAGAAAATTCTTCCGTTTATTTTGTACTGCTCAAATTTTCCTTGCATTATTTTTTCTTTATGCTCGTTTGCAAGCAGAAATTCAATGGAAGTAGCAGGAAACTCCGGGATAAAAATTCCGTTTGCGGAAGGAAGAATTATTGTTTTGCCTTCAAGAAGCTCGCCGCTGTTTTCTATGGAATTTGCGGTTGACAAAGTTTCCTGCCAAATGCTGCATCTTGCCGCCATGGTGAAAATTGTGTCGCCTTTTTTTGCTTTGTATGAATAGAAAACCGGAACGCTTGTATTTGACTTAAAAAAATCTTTTTGGCACTGCTGGACTTCCTGTTGGTACTGGGAAAAAAGAAAGTCGCGCGATTCCAAAGACGGAATTTGCGGAAAACTTTGCGGCCATACACAAAAAAGTGAAAAAAATGTTCCTACGATTAAAAAAAGTTTTTGCTTCATAAAAAAGGGCTGCTCAAGAAAATATTCCTGAACAGCCTTGTTCTTTAACAGCTTGTGGCTGTTATTCTTCTGAGATTGCTCCAACTGGACATACAGAAGCGCAAGACCCGCAGCTTACGCAGTTGTCAGCATTAATCTGACGCTTGTCGTTTACTTCGCTGATTGCTTCTGAAGGGCATTCGCCTTCGCATGCTCCGCAGTTGATGCAGTCCGATGAAATTTTGTAAGCCATAAAATACCTCGGTTTGTGTGTGTGGAAAACTTCTATTTATAGAAATCTTCTAAAAAAATAATACTTGAAATTTTCTAAAAAGGCAAGTTTTGTTTTCTGTTTTAAGTGAAGCAAATGGCTTGCCATACAGAAAGGTTCAGCTAAGGCTGAATTTTTCCGTCTATAAGCCTAGATGACGGCGCTGATGCGTCTACATTTAAACACCAATCCGTGCTATAGCTGCCGCGCCCAAAAAGACGCGGTCCAGTTATACACATTGCCCGGCGCGGGGCAAAAACGTTATTCGAATGAGCGAACAACGCGGAAGCCGGTAATATTGCCCCCTTCGCTCGGAGCTTTAATGCCCCGGCTGTCAACAGAGCAGATGTTGTCGTAGTTGCACCAAGAACCACCACGTAGAGAGCGGAGAGAACCGGACGGCACACCTTCAGCAGGCGTATCGCTTGGTATGTTCTCTCTCCACCAGTCCCAGCACCATTCCCATACGTTTCCGCTCATGTCATAAAGTACGTAGCCGTTCGGTTTCTTTCTTTTTACTTCCCTTGTTCCTTTGTCATACTCATACTCATATTTTGCATACCACGCAACATCATCTATATCGTCGCTTCCGGCGTATTTATAGTTTTCTCCGCCTCGTGCTGCCCATTCCCATTCGGCATCTGTAGGCAGGCGGTAGCCGTTTGCTTTCCAGTCGCAAGTTACGGCGTTCCATGTATCATCGCTTTTTGTCGGTACTTTTCCCCACTTGTCCGGGTCGGTAGAACCTTTTATTTTGTAGCACGGTGTCAAGCCTTCCTTTATAGAACGTTTATTGCAGTAGACAAGTGCATCATACCAGCTTACTTCATTTACAGGGTTGTTGTCCGGATTTCCGTCTACATTCGCCATGTAAGAAGGAGTACTACCCATTACATCTTTCCATTCCGCCTGCGTTACTTCGTGGTCGCTCATCCAAAATGATTTTATCTCAAGTCTACGTTTACTTACAAATACTTCTGATTCCGGTGTCCAACTTTCGCTTCCTGTGATTGAAACAGCCGGAATTTTTACAAAGTCTTTTGAAATTTCTCCACTTCCGCCTGAAGTTCCTCCGCCAGAAGTTTCTCCGCCAGAAGTTTCTCCGCCAGAAGTTTCTCCACCAGAAGTTTCTCCACCAGATGTTTCTCCACCAGATGTTTCTCCACCAGATGTTTCTCCACCAGATGTTTCTCCACCAGATGTTCCGCCGCCGGTTATTTCTGAACTGTCAGAGCCGCCGCCGGAGCTTCCGTCAGAGCAGCCTGCAAAAGAAAATGCAAGCGCCATGGCAGCCAGCACAGCTGAAATTTTAGCAAACTTTTTCATAAGCCCGCTCCTTAAAAACAATAGATTCCGCTGAAAAAATTCAGCAAGTCTATTGTACCCCCCCCCGGGATTTGTCAAGTGGGTTAGTAAGTTTTTTGCTGATTTTTTGACTGCCGCCTCTCTTTCCGCCGCTGTTTTTTGAACGCATTATTAAATTCGATTTGAATCGTTTTATGACAAAGATGATTTCTGTGTATCTTTTCTTTTTCTACTTTAAAACTATTTTTATTTATGGTATATTTCCAAAGACTTTTTTGAATTCAGTGCATAAAATTAAAAAAAAATGTATATAAAGTTATAAAATCTTAAATTAAGAACTTTGGAGTTTTAGTTTCCGCTGCTTTTTGTTTAAGATTTTATTCCTGCTGTTATATTGGAGAAAAAAATGGCTAAGACAGAAGAAAAATTTCCGGTTGAAATGTCGGAAAAGTTAAAGGCCTTGGAGGCTGCAAGGCTTCAGATTGAAAAGCAGTTCGGCACAGGCTCTTTGATGAAGCTTGGAACAAAAACAGACACCGCTTCTATTGACGTTGTTCCTTCAGGCTCAATATTGCTTGACGAGGCTCTTGGAATTGGAGGCTATCCGCGCGGACGTGTAATTGAAATGTACGGTCCTGAAAGCTCTGGAAAAACTACTCTTGCGCTTCATGCTGTAGCGGAAGCTCAAAAACTTGGCGGAATTGCGGCTTTTATTGATGCTGAGCACGCTTTAGACCCTGTTTATGCCAAAAATCTTGGTGTTAACATTGATGAACTTTGGGTGAGTCAGCCGGATACAGGTGAGCAGGCTCTTGAAATTTGCGAAAACCTTGTTCGCTCTGGTGCTGTTGACATAATTGTTGTGGATTCAGTTGCCGCCCTTACTCCTCAAAAAGAAATTGAAGGCGAGATGGGAGATTCCGTTATGGGACTTCAGGCTCGTCTTATGAGCCAGGCACTTAGAAAGCTTACTGCCATTGTCGGAAAGAGCAAGTGCATTGTAGTCTTTATAAACCAGATCCGCATGAAAATTGGCGTTATGTTTGGAAACCCTGAAACTACAACAGGCGGAAATGCGCTTAAATTCTATTCTTCCATTCGTCTTGAAATCCGCAGAATTGAATCAATTGACGGCAAGGGCGAAGAGGATGCTGTAGGAAACCGCGTGCGTGTAAAAATTGTAAAGAACAAAGTTGCTCCTCCATTCCGCAAGGTTGAGCTTGATATTTACTTTGGAAAAGGAATTTCTTCTGCCGCATCTATTTTGGACTCTTCTGTAAAACATGGGCTTATAGACAAACGCGGCGCCTGGTACACAAGAGGAGAAGAAAAAGTCGGTCAGGGAAAGGAAAATGCGGTTGCCTATATAGAAAATAATCCGGCATTTAAAATGGAGCTTGAAAATACTTTGCGTGAAAAGATTTTTCCTGGACAGGTTTTGCGTACAAAAGAGGGCGAAGTTGTAACAAAAGAGCAGATTCTTCAGTATGAAAAGGAAATGCGGGCAAAAGGTGTTGGAACTGGCTCTATCGTTGACTCACCTTCAAAAGAAGAAAAGCCTGCTGAAAAAGCTCCTGACGCAGAAGAAAAAACTGCAAAAGCTGCAAAGTCAAAGGCAGCAAGCCTTGCAAAGGCCGCTTCAGAAGATAAGCCTGTTCCAGATGAGCTTTTCTAAAATTTATGGAACATGTTGTTTTGGGGCTTGGCTCTAATAAAAGTTTCGGGGCGTTTTCTTCACTTGAGCTTTTAAAAAGAGCCTGCTCTTGCCTTGCGGATTTTATACATGGGCTTGAAGTTTCTTCTATATATAGAACTGCGGCCATGTATGTCTGTGAGCAAGATGATTTTTATAATATGGTTGCCGTTGGAAAGTTCAGCGGAACTCCTGATTCTCTTCTTGAAAAAATCCACTCAATTGAACAGAAATTCGGACGCGACAGAAGTCTTGAAGTTAGAAACGGTCCGCGCTCCTTGGACATTGACATAGAGCTTTTTGGAAATCAGACTGTAAAAAAAGAGAATCTTGTGATTCCGCACGAGCGTCTTTTAGAAAGAGCGTTTGTTCTTGCGCCTTTTCTTGAAGTTTTGCAAAAAAATGCCGATGTTAATAAAGCGGACATAGAATTCTACGGAAAAAAACTGGAGCTTTTAAAGGATCAGCGTGTGGAAAAATATTGTTCGTTTTAAAAATATTGCTTCGGAGTGCAAAATGGAACAAGAACGAACAGTTTGCCATAGAAAATTTATGGCAGGAACATTTGAAGGACCTCTTGATCTTTTATGGAGCCTTATACGCGAAAATAAAATAAATATCTATGATATTCCGATTGCGGAAATTACGGAGCAGTTTCAGGACTACCTTGACTATGCTGTGGAGCTTGACTTGCAGGATCTGAGCGAATTCTATCTTTGGGCTGCAAAACTTGCGTGCATAAAGAGCCGCCTTCTTTTGCCTGTTGAAGTCCGATATGACGATGACGAAAGCATGGAAGATCCCCGTGAAGAACTTGTTGAGCAGCTTATTGAATATCAGCGTTTTAAAAAACTTTCTGTTTTAATGGAAGAGCAGGAAGAGCAGAGCGAATGGAGCTTTGAGCGTAAAAAAATAGAAAGAACGCTTCCGTTTGACGAAGATGATTCCCAGTGGAAAAAGATGGACACTTGGGCTTTGCTTCAGGATATGCAGAAGATTTTTAGGAATCTTACAAATGTAAATCCAGACGAGCGTCTTTTGAACATGGGCGAGGATATTGCTCCGAATGAAAAAATAGCCTTGATAAACGAGCTTTTGGAAAAGAAAAGCGAATGCATGTTTACAGACTTGATAACTAGAAAAGGCAACGAACTTGACGTGATTTGCGCTTTTATGGCGATTCTTGAAGCAGTAAAATTGAATTTAGTTGAAATATATCAAAATAAAATGTTTGGAGATATAAAAATATGCAGGAAGCAGAAAGCGGCATGATTTCAGAGGAAAAAAAAGAAGCAAATGAAAATATAGAGGCTTTGGAAGATACCTTGGATGAAGCTGAAAACGACCTTGAAAAGCGCCGTGCAGAATTAAATCTTGATACAGAAACTGCTCTTTTGGAAACTGTTCTTTTTTTGGAAAGCGAGCCTCAGACTGTTGAAAATCTTTCAAAGATAACAAAGATGGCTCCTAATGTAATTGAAGAATGCATAGAGCGTCTAAAAGAAAAATATTCAAATGCGGATTCAGGAATTGAGCTTTCGATGATTATCGGAGGCTGGACTCTTACGCCAAAAAGAGAATGCTTTGACTTTGTAAAAGAGCGGTATGGAAAAAAGAATGAAGGCAGGTTAAGCCGTGCCGCTATTGAAACTTTGTCGATAATTGCTTACAGTCAGCCTATAACGCGTGCGGAAATCGAAAGCATCCGCCATGTAAATGTGGACAACATGATGCGTGTTTTGCTTGACAGAAAGTTTATAAAGGAAGTCGGAAAAAAAGATATTCCCGGAAAACCTGTCATGTACGGCACAACAAAAGAGTTTCTTGAATTCTTCCATTTGCAGAGCATTGCCGATTTGCCGCAGCTTGATGAAAAAGAAAGCGAGAGGTTCGAACTTGCCCGTTAATAATTCAAAAGAAAAAAAAGAAGACGTTATGCGCCTTCAGCAGTACATGGCGAAATGCGGTGTTGCAAGCCGCCGTGCCAGCGAAGCGATTATTTGCGCTGGACGCGTTACCGTAAACGGAACTGTTGTAACAGAGCTTGGAACTAAAGTCGACGTCCAAGACAAAGTCTGTGTTGATGAAAAAGAAATCCACCTTGAAGAAAAAAAGTGTTATGTTCTTTTAAATAAGCCTTCTGGATACGTGTGTTCCGCAAGCGATGAAAAAGGTCGGCCTGTTGCGGCGGATTTGCTCAAGGAAGCTTATTCGGAGCGTCTTTACAATGTTGGCAGACTTGATATGTTTTCAAGCGGCCTTATTATTTTTACAAACGACGGAGACTTCGCCGCAAAACTTTCCCATCCTTCCGCAGAACTTGAAAAAGAATACATTGTGGACACAAGCCTTCCTATGCCGCGTTTTCTTGCGGATGACTTTATGGATGGAATCAGAATCGACGGAGTTTTCTACCGCTGCAAAGATGCCCGCGAGCTTAATTCACATAGAATGAGAATTGTTCTTGTTGAAGGAAAAAACCGCGAAATCCGCCGTGTATTTGAAAAGTATGAAGTGGGAATAAAAAGCCTTATGCGCATAAGAATTGGCTGCGTTGGAGTTGGAGAACTTCAGTTTGGGCAGTTCAGGGATTTGACTCAAGACGAAGTTAAAGCCCTTCTTAGACTTTGCAAAAATTAAAAAAGAGGTTGTTATGGTTGTTGCTATAGATGGTCCTGCAGGAACAGGAAAAAGCACAGTTGCTGGAAAAGTCGCAAAAGACTTGAATCTTACATATTTAAACAGCGGAAGTTTTTACCGCGCGCTTACACTTGCTTTGCTTGATTCCGGGATAAATCTTGATGATGAAAAATCCGTAGTTGACTTTGCAAAGAAGCAGAGGCTTGACTATGTGAATGCAAGGCTGATTCTGAACGGAAAAGATGTTGACGATTTGCTTCATCAGGACAAGGTTGATGCTAATGTTTCAAAAGTTTCTTCTTTTGTTGGGCTTCGGCATTTTGTCAATTCAAGAATGAGGCAGATTGTAAAAAGCCTTAGCATAATTTGCGAGGGCAGGGACATGACGACTGTTGTGTTTCCCGACGCGGAATTCAAGTTTTATCTTGATGCCAGCATTGATGTTCAGGCAAAGAGGCGTTTTGATCAGGGAGTCAGCGGACTTTCACTTGAAGAAATAAAAGCCGCCATTATCAAGCGCGATGAAATGGACAGAAACAAGGCGGAAGGCTCGCTAAAAAAAGCAAAGGACGCATTCTATATTGACACTTCTGACTTGACCATAAATGATGTTTGTGCGATAATCGAAAGCAAAATAAAATCAAAAGGGTTTGCTATGGAAAAGGAAGTGGAAAAGAATGGTGCCCAGGGCTCCGACAACATTTACACACAATTAGAAGCATCTATTAATAACATGGAGCCGGTTGAAGACGGTGCTAATGTAAAGGCTACTGTTGTTCAAGTTACAGATGATATTGTATTCGTTGACGTAAACTGCAAGTCAGAAGGAAAAATTCCAGTATCTGAATTTGCTGGAAATCTTCCAAAAGAGGGAGATGTAATTACAGTATATCTCGTAAGTCAGTTTGGAAAAAATGGTCCTGTTGTTTCAAAACAGAAGGCCGATGAAAAACGTCTTTGGGAAGAACTCAAGGTTGCTTCTGAACAGAAAACTCCTGTAGAAGGTGTTATTTCTTCTGTTACAAAAGGCGGATATATGGTTAATCTTGGCGGTGGAATTTCTGCATTCCTTCCAATCAGCCAGGCAGATGCTCAGAAAGTTGAAAAAGAAGACAAGCTTATCGGCGTAAAGTCTAAGTTCTATGTTGAGCGTCTTTATAGCAACGGCAAACGCAATGTTGTTGTAAACCGCCGCAAGTATCTTGAAGAGCAGATTAACGAAAATCGCGATAAATTCTTTGAGACTGTAAAGATTGGCGACACAGTAAAAGGTGTTGTAAAGTCATTCACAAGTTTTGGCGCATTTATTGACCTTGGCGGATTTGACGGTCTTCTTCACATCAATGACATGAGCTGGGGACACGTAACTCGTCCAAAGGATTTTGTAAAAAAAGGTCAGGAAATCGAGCTTAAGGTTATCCGCCTTGATCCAGAGGGAAAGAGAATCAACCTTTCTCTTAAGCATTTTACAGAAGATCCGTGGGTTCACTTTGAAGAAAAATACCATGTAAATGATATTGTAAAGGGAAAAGTTACAAAAGTTCCTGATTTCGGTGCATTTATTGAGCTTGAAGAGGGAATTGAAGGTCTTGCTCATATTTCTGAATTCAGCTGGACAAAGAAAATCAACAAGCCGTCTGACATGGTAAAAGAAGGCGATGAAGTTGAATGCATGATTCTTGGCTATGACATTCAGGGCGGACGCGTTTCTCTTGGTCTTAAGCAGGTTACAGAAAATCCTTGGGATTCAATTGCTGACAAATATCCTGTTGGAACAAAGGTTTCTGGAAAAGTTGTAAAGATTGCAAACAGCGGCGCATTTGTTCAGCTTGAAGAAGGCATTGACGCTTTCCTTGCTGGCGAAGATCTTTCTTGGACAAAGAAAATTAAGCATCCTGGAAGCGAAATAAAAGTTGATCAGCCTTTGGATGTTGTTGTTTTGGACTGCGATCCAGAAAACCACAGAATCCGCGTTGGCGTAAAACAGCTTACAGACAATCCTTGGAAGGCTTTTGCTGAGGAATATAGAGTTGGTGGAACTCTTGAGGGCGAAGTTACTTCTATCAATGATTTTGGAATTTTTGTAAAAGCTCCTAATGGAATTGAAGGTCTTGTTAATAAAGCAAACCTTAGCGATGACCGTGATGTTCCTTTTGAGGAAGCTGTAAAGAAATACAATGTTGGCGATAAAGTTAATGTTTATGTTGTTTCAATTGATGTGGACAAAGAGCGCGTTGCTTTCTCTGTAAAAGAATACAAGAGAGCTCAGGATCGTGCTGAAATTTCACAGTATATGTCTTCTAGCAATGATGACAGAGCTTACACAATTGGCGACAGCGTAAAGAGCCACGAAGAGTAAAAAATAAAATCAATGAGTGGAAACAGTTTGATTTCTTTAGACAGGCTAAAGTCACTCATTGAAATCAATACACGCATAAATTTAAATTATGCGGATCCAGATACATTGCTGGTTTCAATTTTGGAATCAGCAATGCTTATGGTAAAATGTGAAGCCGCATCTCTTCTTCTTGTGCGGAAAGAAATCGATTCACTGGAATTTTATATCAGTCTTGGTCCTAAAAATTCCGAAGTAAAAAAAATCCTTGTTGAAAAAGAATCAATCGCTGGCTGGGTTGCAGAAAATTGCGAGTCGGTCATAATCAATGATGTAAATAGCGATCCGCGCTTTAATTCCACAGTTCAAAACATGACAAAATATGTTACAAGAAACATGATTGCTTTTCCTATGAGTGTGAAAGGCGATTGTGTTGGCGTTATTGAGCTGATTAACAAGGAAAATAACGGCGACTTTACTGCTGACGACCTTGAAATTCTTGAGCTTTTGGGCGAACAGGCGGCTGTTGCTTACCAAAATGCCTTGCGTTACAGGAAAAATAAAGTTCAGCTTAATGCGCTTCAGTATGTAGTTGACGCTGGCAAGGACTATCATCCTTTTATTGCGCGGAATCCTCTTGTTCTTTCATTAATTGAAAATATAAAGCGTGCTTCTGCGATTAATTCTTCTGTCTTGATTACTGGTGAAAGCGGAGTTGGCAAGGAGCTTTTTGCAGAGCAGATTCATCTTTTGAGCAACAGAAAAAACAAGCCGTTTGTCCGTGTGAGCTGCGCTTCTTTAAGTCCGTCTTTGCTTGAGTCGGAATTCTTTGGACACGTGAAGGGTGCTTTTACCGATGCTGTTTCTGCAAGAAAAGGCCGATTTGAAATGGCTGACGGCGGAACAATTTTTCTTGATGAGATTGGTGAGCTGCCTTTTGATTTGCAGGCTAAGCTTTTGCGTGTGATTCAGGAAAAAAAGTTTGAGCGCGTTGGTTCTTGCGATACGATTTCAGTTGATGTAAGAATTATTGCCGCAACAAACCGCGACTTAGAAGCAATGATAAAGGAAGGCACTTTTAGAAGCGATTTGTATTTTAGGCTGAATGTTCTTCCGATTGCTGTTCCGCCTTTGCGTGAGCGCAGAGACGAACTTGAAGATTTGTGCGAATTCTTTTTGAATAAATTCAAGGCTGAAATACACAAGGATTTTCTTGGATTTTCAGAAGCGGCAAAAAAAGCGATTTATTCTTATATGTGGCCGGGAAATATCCGCGAGCTGGAGAATACAATTGAGCGGGCTTGTATAATCGGGAATCCGCCTTTTATTCAGCTGAACGACTTGCGGCTTCCTGTGGATTCTGAAAATTTGCAGGAAAACACTGAAATTAAAAATTGCGCAGAAGAACTTTCACTTATGAAAGACCGTAGCTTAAAGAATGCGCTTTCGGAATTTAAAAAACAGTATGTTGAAAGAATTCTACGGGAAACAAACTGGAATCAGACTGCCGCCGCAAAAATTCTTGATATTCAGCGCACTTATGTTTCAAAGCTTATTTCTGAGCTGAATATCCGCAGGACTTAGTTTCAGGTTTTGACAAAAAAACTGATATTCTATATAATAAAAAAATATTCGGAGTAAAAAATGTCTAAGGAAAAAAAAGCTACTGCAAATGTAAAAATTGAAGATTTCATTATTAGAAATAGAAAAATATTCGTTTGCGGTGTGGCTGTTTTGGTTGCTGCTGCTGTAGTTGTTTGCGCTGTGTTTGCAATTTCTGATTCAAACAATAAAAAAGATCTTGCTGCTATTGATTCAATTGAATATTCTTATGTTTCAAAATCTGGCGGAATAGAGGAAGATGAGATTTCTTCACGCCAGACAAAAGCAGAAGAAGCTCTTGCTCCTTATCTTTCAAAAAAGAATGTTGCCGGCGTTCGTGCCAATATGCTTTATGCTGATATTGCCTTTGCAAAGAAAGATTTTACGAAAGCACTTGATTGTTACCTAAAGGCTGCCAATGCTTCTAAAAAGGCTTATACTTATGCAGAATGTATGTACAATGCGGCTGTTTGCGCAGAGGAGCTTTCTAAAAATGATGATGCTGTGGCTTATTATAAGGCTGCTGCGGATGACAAGGATTTTTACCTTGCCTCCCATGCGCTTTTTAACGCTGCAAGAGTTTTAGAACTTTCAGGAAATTATTCTAATGCCGCGGAGCTTTACCAGAAGACTGTTGATTCTTACAGCGGATACGAGTGGGCAAACCTTTCTGAAAGCCGCCTTATTGATTTAAAGGCAAAAGGAAAAATTGACTAAAAATCAGTATTTTTATAAAGAAAAAATGGGCGGTGTTTGTTTTGCAAAAAAATTAAAAACCGCCTTTTTTTTATTTGCCATGCTTTTTGTCAGTTGCGGTTTGGATACTTTTTATTACCTTGAGCCGCCAAAAACTGACGGGCACACAACAAAATACACAAGCACTGATAGACCTCAGCTTTATTTTTCTTTTTTGACCAATGAAGAAGGCGACAATTCTGATTACGGCTCGTCCGATTTTTCTTTTCTTGGAACTGAAGTCTATTACAAGATTTATAATAACTATTCTACAATGATCAGCGCGCAAAGTTCGATTGACTCATTGAACTCAAACAGTGATGTTTCGGCTGCGGCAACAAATATTATAAATTCAAGAAACTACAAGACACTTTTATTTTCTTCCTATAACCAAACTCCTTTGATTCCAGAAAAAAATGATGACCGCTATGTTTATATCCGCCTGAATAGCATAAAAGGTTCTTCTGAATATTCTGCTGTTGTCTGCTACGGAACTTCTGCAATGGAAAGCTATGTTGCTGGTTCAAGCGGCATAACTTTGATTGGAAAACCTTTGCGCAATGTGAGTTCCGGCTCAGGGTACGGATTTGACTTCAAGAAAACTGACAACGGTAATCCGCTTCCGGTTTCAAGCGATGAGGATGTAAATTGGTCTAGCAGTTCCGAAGATGGAGTTTGGTATGTTGATATGTGGGCGGTTTCCGTTGGCAGGGATTCAAGCTATTCCCCGTCTTACAGCAAATTGCTTCACCTTGGCTCGATTTCAATAAGAGAAGAGTGGTACGATGACTAAGTTTACAAAATTTCGAGGATTTTATTTATAAATGCGCAGTTTTTTTCCATATCCTCTTTTAGCTTCCATGGCGGATTCATTATAAACATTCCGCTTCCGTAAAGATGAGAGCCTGATTCTGTTTTTGTTTCCTCTGGATTTTTTGTGACTAGCTCAACTTTAAAGCTTTCGCAGGGAGTTGTTCCTAGTTTGCAGAAGTCTTCAAGTTCTGTTAAAAGCTGAGAGGTTTCATTTTTTCTGCGGAGCAAAAGCGGATACCAAAGCGCGATAATTGCTGTGTTCCATTTTTTTCTTACAGTTTTTAATGCGTCGCAGACTTTTTTGTAATCATCTGCATCTTCGTAGCTTGGATCGCATAGAACAAGTCCGCGTTTTATTAGTGGTGGTGTGAGCGCGCAAAGTGCTTTGTAGCTGTCTTCATTGTGAATTATGACCTTGTGGTCTTTCATGTTGCTTCTTAATGATTCAAGCGCTTGCGGATGTTTTTCTACAAAATGAAGGCTGTCTTTGTCTCTTGAATAAAGGCTTTCAAGTTCCGGGCTTCCTGCGTATTTTTTTTCTTCAAGATAAGAAGATTCACGCTCGATGTATTCTTTTAGTCCGTGAGGAAATTCCTGCGAAGTCCGTTTGTAGAATCTGTATATTTTTTCTATTCCGTCTTTTGCTTCGTTTGTCTTTAAAATCCGCTCGTCATCAAGACTGAATATTCCGGCACCTGAGTGGCTGTCTATTATTGTAAAAGGCTTTTCTTTTTTGCAAAGAGAATCCAAAATCAGGCAAAGGCAAGTGTGCTTTAAAACGTCTGCAAGATTTCCGACGTGATATTCGTGCTGATAGCTTAGCATTTTTCAATTTCCTTTATCCAAATCTGCGCGCTTGCATCGCTAGGCATTCTCCAGTCTCCTCTTGGCGAAAGATTTACTGTTCCAACTTTTGCTCCGTCCGGCATACAGCTTCTTTTGAACTGCTGGCTGAAAAATCTTTTGTAGAAATTCTTTAGCCATTTTAAGATGATTTCTTTTGTGTATATTGTCTTTGTCGCCTTGTCTTCTTTTCCAAGAAAAGCTTTTTGTGCAAGAAAATAAATTTTCCGTGGAGAAAATCCCCAGCGCAAAACATAGTAAAGAAAAAAATCATGAAGCTCGTAAGGACCTACAATTTCTTCTGTTTTCTGACTTATTTTTCCTTCTGAAGGCGGTAGAAGTTCCGGGCTTACAGGTGTCGCAAGAATATCATTCAGAACATCAGAAAGATTTTTGTTTCCTTTTTCAAATGCCTCATCCGCAAACCAAGAAACAAGGTGGCGGACTAAAGTTTTTGGAATACTGGAATTTACGCCGTACATGCTCATCTGGTCGCCGTTGTAAGTGCACCATCCAAGAGCAAGCTCGCTTAAATCTCCTGTTCCGATTACAATTCCGTTGCACTTGTTTGCAAAATCCATAAGAACTTGAGTACGCTCGCGTGCCTGGCAATTTTCGTAAGTTACATCGTGTGTGTTTATGTCTTGCCCTATATCTTTAAAATGCTGAATCACAGCGTCTTTTATATTTATTTCTTTTAAGGTTGTTCCCATTTCCTTTGCAAGCAGGCAGGCGTTGTTGAATGTTCTGTCTGTTGTTCCGAAGGCGGGCATTGTTATAGAAAAAATTTTTTCTCTTGAAATGTTGCATTTATCAAAAGCTCTTGCGCATACTAAAAGCGCCAAGGTTGAATCTAGACCTCCGCTAAGTCCTATGACTGCTCCCTGCGCATGAATGTGCCTTAGCCGTTTTGCGAGTCCTTCAGACTGCATTTCAATTATTGAAAAACATCTTTCTTTTCTTTTTTGAATATCAGAAGGAACAAATGGATGAAGATCAATTTTTTCATAAAGCTGGTCGTCTATGTTGTCTGCAAAATGTTCCTGCTGAAGTCCGCTTACAAAAATTGTCTTGTATTCAGATTTTGCAAAACTTGTGCTTCTAGAAAAAGTTGTGGACTTGATTCTGTCTTGCGTGAGTTTTTCCAAATCAATGTCCGCTATAAGAAATTCCTGCGTGTTTTCAAAAAGACCGGATTCGGCTTTTATTGCTCCGTTTGCTGCTATGATGCTGTGTCCGCTGAAAATCATATCGGTGGAACTTTCATCGTGGCTTGCGTTTGCGTAAATGTATGCGCTTACTGTTTTTGCGGAATGTCCTGTCACAAGAATCCGTCTGTATTCTGCTTTTCCTGCGACTTCATTGCTTGCGCTTAAATTTGCAATTATCGTAGCTCCGTTTAATGCGTGCCTTGTTGAAGGTGAAAACGGAACCCACAAATCTTCGCAAAGTTCCGCGGAAATTTTTATGGAAGAGTCATTTTCATCCTGAATAAAAATATCTGTGCCAAACGGAATGTCTTCCAAGCCTTTGCAAAGTGAAATTTGTTTTACAGTGTTTTCAGAAAATGAGGCAAACCAGCGGCTTTCATAGAATTCAGAATAATTTGGAATAAAAGATTTTGGGATTAAAGCAAGAACTTTTCCTTTGAAAACGAAAGCTGCGCAGTTGAATCGCTCCGAGTCCAGTTCAACAGGAAGACCTACGCAAAAAAGAATATTGCAGTTTTTTGTTTCCTCGCAAATATTTTTTAGGACGATATAGCACTCTTCTTGAAGTGTTTTTTGTGTGAATAAATCTGCGCAAGTGTAGGCGCAAATGGAAAGTTCCGGGAAAACGAGAAGCTTTATTTTTTTGTCCTGAGCTTTTTTTACAAGTTCAATTATCTGCTTGGAGTTGAAGTTGCAGTCCGCCACAGAAAGTGAAGGGGAAACGCTTGCAACTCTGAAAAATCCGTAGTTCATAAATCGATTATACGAATTATCCGCAGAAAATTCAATTTTTTTTATGTGTAGCAGGCGAGAATGTCGTCCTGGCTGTTTTTAAGAAGTTCTATTACATCTGGCCGGAATGCGTCTTTATCTTCTAAAATTGTGTTCATAGCCATGTTGAATTCGGCTGCGCTTATTTCTTCTGCGGAAAAAAAGTTTATGCAGAATTCTATTGCGATTGCGCACATCTGCGTGTAGATGTTGTTGATGCTGCTTTTTAGACCATGAGGCATTCCTCTTCCGTCATAGCGTTCGTGGTGGTGCATACAGATGTCAGAGCAGACTTTTACAAAATATGCGACACTTGGCGAGCTGTTCACGCCAACAAAATCCGCTCCTGCAATTGTGTGCGTTTCTGGAATGTCATCGATTTCTGACTGGGAATAAACCTTGAATTTTTCATGGCTTACAATCATTCTGCCTATGTCGTAAAAATATGCTGCGCGGCTGATTATTTCAATTCCTTCCGGCGTGAGATCTTTTGGAGCTTTTGTCGCAAAATAATTTTCAAGCATTATATGCACAATTTCAGTTACGTGAATATAAAGATCGTCGTTCTTTTTTTCACTTTTTAGATAAGTAAGATAAACACGGCGAAGCTTGTCCGCGTAAAGAATTGTCGCCTTTAACTCTTTATCTGATACAGTTCCTTTTAGCATTGAAGCCGCAAGAACTTTTTTTGCGAATATTGATTTCAGTTTTGAAAGAATCTGCTCGCTGTCATAAGGTTTCTTGAAAAATCCTGACGCTCCGAAATTTGCGGCTCTTATAATGTTGTCTTTTTTCGCTTCTGAAGAAATGAGCAGAATCATCATTCCTGAATGCTTTGACTTGTCTAGCAGACTGAGCACTTCGAACCCGCTTAGTCCAGGCATATTTATATCAATAATAAGTCCGTCAATTTTTAATGCCGGATTGTTTAAAATATCAAGCGCCGCATATCCTGAATCTGCTTCAATTACATTGTAGAAACTTGCCAGTATGTTTTTTAAAACCGCTCTGTCAATTTCAGAATCATCAACTATTAAAATTGTTGTCATCTCTTGCTCCAGTTGTTGAATTTAAAAACCGCTGAAACTGAATTTTTAAATATTCCAAACTAATTATATCATATCATCTTGAAATGTAAAGAAATAAACTTTTGGAAAAATTCGTTGCCTTGACATCTGGTGTGTATTTTTTTAAAATACTAAAAAAATTTCGCGTTTATTTTTGGAAATCTATATGCTTGAAAAAATGAGAAACATTGGCATCATGGCTCACATTGATGCTGGAAAAACAACCACGACAGAAAGAATTCTTTATTACTCTGGAAAAATTCATAAAATCGGTGAAATTGATGACGGCGCGGCTACAATGGATTTTATGAAGCAGGAGCAAGAGCGTGGAATTACAATCGCTTCAGCTGCAATCACAACTGAATGGAAAGGCTACAAAATAAATATCATTGACACTCCAGGCCACGTTGATTTTACTGCGGAAGTTGAACGCTCTTTGCGTGTTCTTGATGGAGCTGTTGCCGTAATCTGCGCCGTTGGATGGGTTCAGCCTCAAACTGAAACTGTCTGGAAGCAGGCTGATGAATTTCATGTTCCGCGCATTTGCTTTGTAAACAAAATGGACAGAGTCGGTGCGGACTTCTTTGGAGCAATGGAAGATGTTCGCAAAAAATTTGGCTGCGAGCCTGTTGCCCTTGAAATTCCTATGGGAAGCGGACAGGACTTTGAAGGCGTTATAGATCTTCTTAAAATGAAAGAAATCTGCTGGGATTCAGAAACTGAAGGAGAAAAATTTACAGAATCAGAAATCAGCGATGAGTACAAAGAACTTGCACAGGAATGGCGGGAAAAACTTGTTGATACAGTCGCTTCAAATGATGAAGAACTTACAGACCTTTATATAGAAGGCAAGGAAATTTCTGTTGAGCAACTTGTATCTGCATTGCGCAAAGCTACAATTAACAGAACGCTTGTTCCGTTCCTTTGCGGTTCAAGCCGGCATAATCAGGGAGTTCAGCCTCTCATTGATGCGGTTGTCGCTTATCTTCCTTCGCCAGATGAAGTTCCGCCCGCTGAAGGAATTCATGTAAAGAGAAATGAAGAGGAAAAAATTCTTGTAAAATGCGATCCTGATTCAAAGACTCCGGCTGGTCTTGTTTTTAAAATTCAGTATGACCGCGAGGCAGGAATTCTTTGCTTTGTAAGAATGTACTCTGGAAAAATTTCAACTGGAACTCAGGTTTACAATGTTGGCAAAAAAAAGCGTGAGCGTGTAAATAGAATTCTCCGTGTGAATGCAAACCGGATGGAGCAGATGGACAGTATAAGCGCAGGAGACATTGCGGTTTTTGTGGGCTTGAAATTTGCGCAGACCGGAGATACTTTGGGTAGCGAAGGAATGCCAGTTCTTCTTGAAAGTGTAAAATTTCCGGAGCCTGTTATTTCGATTGCGATTGAGCCGGAAACAATGGGCGACCGTGCAAAACTTCAGGAAACTCTTGAAATCCTTAGCCGTGAAGATCCTACGTTTACTTTCCGCGATGACGAAGAAACAGGACAGCTTGTTATTTCTGGAATGGGAGAACTTCACCTTGATGTTCTTGTTACCCGAATCAGAGACGACTTTAAAGTTCAGTGCAGGGTTGGTTCTCCGCAGGTTACTTACAGAGAGTCAATTTCTACTGCCGCCGATTATAAGGAAGAGTTCAGCAAAGTTCTTGCCGGAAAAGAAAATGCGGCTTGCCTCACGATTCATATTGAACCAAGAGAAACTGGTGCTGGAAATTCTTATACTTGCGCAGTGCATGACAATTCAATTCCAAAAGAAATTTATGAAGCAATTGAACAGAGCATTCAAAGCTGTTTTACTTCTGGAATACGAATGGGTTACCCTTGCACAGACATTGCGGTTTCTGTAACTGACATAAAATATGATGAGCTTACAGCTTCTACTTTTGCATTTGAAGCCGCCGCTGCCGAAGCGTTTGACAAAGCGTGCGAGTCTGCAACTCCTGAACTGCTTGAGCCGGTCATGGAAGTTGATATTGAATGTCCTTCTGAATTTGTTGGAGACGCAATGAGCCAGATTACACAGCGTGGCGGAATGATTGTTAGCATGGATGAAAAGTCAGGCGAAAGCGTAATTCATGCAAAAGCCCCAATGGCAAAAATGTTCGGCTTTTCAACAAATCTTCGCTCTGTAACTCAAGGAAGGGCAAGCTTCGGAATGGTATTCAGCCACTTCCAGGTAAAGGTGTAAATCTTATAGGACGCTTGAGCAAGATTGTTTTCTGCGTTACTGCTTTTGCGGAAACATCTTCTCGGGCTGTTCCTCTTGGCGCTGCTTGCATTGCCTCTTCTGCTGAAATTGATTTAAAATAAAAAAAGACACTTGAAAACCAAGTGCCTTTTACTGAGCTACTCGTGATTCGAACACGAGACCCACGCCTTAAAAGGGCGTTGCTCTACCTACTGAGCTAGTAGCCCATCCGTTTTTCAACGTGATTAGTATCATATACTCTAAAACAAATTTGGTCAAGAGCATTTTACTGTTTTTTCAAAATAATTCTAACAAAATTTTCCCCTTGACACAGTTTGAGTTTTCTTTTTTACTTTTATTAGTTATATGAATGGACTTGTTTTAGACGGAAGTAAAAATGTTTTTCAAGTTGAATGTGATGATGGCTTTATCCGCGAATGTTCTTTAAAAGGAAAAATCTTAAAGGACGGAAAAGGCTATTACAATCCGCTTGCGCCTGGAGACATTGTTGTGCTTGACGATGATTCCCTTGAAGAGGAAAAAGGGCTTATAAAAAATCTTGTTCCTCGGAAAAATGAATTTGTCCGCTGGAATGTAAAAAAAAGACAGCCTCAGGTTCTTGCTTCGAACTTGGATTATCTTCTGATTGTTACAACTCCCGATGAACCTCCGTTTAAGCCGCGTTTTATTGACCGTGCGCTTGTTCAGGCTGATTTTCAGAAAATAACTCCAGTGATTGTCTGCAATAAATATGAGCTTTCGCAGTCTGATGAATTTAAAGAGAGGCTTTTGAACTGGGAAGAAATGGGCTACAAGATAATCCGTTCAAGCGCAAAAACTGGAGAAGGAATCGAGGAGCTTGCGAATTTCATTGAAAACAAAACTTGCGCCTTTGTTGGAAAAAGCGGCGTTGGAAAAAGTTCTATAATAAATGTTCTTGATAACAATGTTGTTTTAAAAACCGGCAGTCTTTCTAAAAAATACGGAAAGGGAACCCATACAACTACAAAAGGGACTTTGATTCATCTTCAGCTGAATGAAGCTCTTATGGGCGGAAGAAAAGATGCGGTCGCAAATATAATCGATACTCCGGGCGTAAAAACTTTTTTGCTTCACGGAATTTCCGCGGAAAATCTTGCGCTTTATTACAAAGAATTTTTTCCGTTCATTGGAAAATGCAGTTTTGGAATGAGCTGTTCCCATATCAAAGAAAAAGGCTGTGCAATTTGCAAAGCTGTTGAAGAAGGAAAAATTTCAAAGGCGCGCTACGAGAGCTGGAAAAAAACTTTTGAAGAATTAAAGACTGGCATTTGGGGCGACTGATTTTTCAGTAAAAAAATTTTTTGGAATTTCTGATTCGATTGTAATTTTTTCTTTTGAAACCGGATGCACAAATTCTATTTTTCTTGCATGAAGCTTTATTCTGTCTGATTTTATTCCGCCGTAAAGCACATCACCTGCAATTGGAAGATTCATACTTGAAAGCTGAACTCTTATTTGATGTGTGCGTCCTGTGTGCAGCTGGCAGTCAATTTGAATAAAACCGTTTTTTTCTGAAATTATCTTAAAATCAGTTTTTGTAAAAAGTCCACCCCTTGATTCTGGAACAATTCCCATTTTGCAAGCCGAGCTTTTTGGTGAGATTCGCGCGATGAAATTTTCAACTGTGAATTCTTTTTGTTCAGGAAGTTTTCCAGTGCAGACGGCTCTGTAGATTTTTTTTATTCCGCGGGTTTTAAACATTTCAGAAATGTCTTTGTTTACACTTCGGCTCTTTGTGAATAAAAGAATTCCGCTTGTTTCTCTGTCAAGCCTGTGCATTATTCCAACGTAAGGTGGATTTCTAAGAGAGGAATTTTTTTGCCACAAATATTTTACCGTGCAGTCGTGGGCATTTTTTCTTTGACCTGTGATTGTCTGCTCGGTTGGAAGAAAAGGCGGCTTGTTTATTGCGATTAAATATTCATCTTCAAAAAGAACATCATTTTCTGTAAGTTCAAAATCTGCGTCTTCCGGTTGTTTTTCAAAAAAGAATTTTTCCTTGTCAATTAAAACTTTTATTGCGGTTCCAGAATTTATTTTAAATGAAGGAATTCTGCATTGCCTTGAATTTATGTAGACTGCGCCGGAAACAATTAAACGTCTGATTTTGCTGTTGGAAATTTCGCCTTCAAGAAGTTCTGGAATTTTTTGCCGTAAAAATTCATTTAGAGTTTTCTTTTCGTTTGCTGTCCAGTTTTTTTCAATCATTGTTTTATAATAAACTTCATTTTGAATAAATTCAATTTCCGCCGAATTTTAATTTACAAAAAAAATGCAAGGTTCTATAATCTTGCAAATATGGAAAATCAAGAAAATTTAAAGCTTGGAGTTTGCTGGATTTTATTTTCCGCATTTGGATTTGCAGTAATGGGACTTTGCGTGCGTTTGGCAGGAAATCTTCCTTTTGTCCAAAAAACTCTTTTTAGAAATCTCATTGCGTTTTTTGTTGCTTTTTCAACTTTGTGCATGAAGGCTAAAAAGGATAAGTCGGTTTTTTATGTTCCGCGTGAGGCTTGGAAATTTTTGCTTTTAAGATCGGCTGTCGGCTCCCTTGGAATTTTTGGAAATTTTTATGCTTTGGGTTTTATGAATATTTCTGACGCCGCTATGCTGAATAAAATGTCGCCATTCTTTGCTGTGGTTGCAAGCATTTTTATTCTTGGTGAAAAGCCAAATTTTGTTTCTGCGTTTTCGTTGATTGTTGTTTTTACCGGCTCGCTTTTTGTCATTAAGCCTACATTTGATTTTGTAAAAGTTTTTCCAGCTCTTTTTGCTTTTGTCGGCGGAATGGGAGCTGGTTTTGCATCTTGCTTTGTAAGAAAACTCCATTCGTATAATGTTTGCGGCGATTTTATAATTGTGTTCTTTTCACTTTTTTCCAGCTTGCTCGCGCTTCCCTTTGTTTTCTTTTTCCATGCGTCTATGAGTTTGCCTCAAGTTTTGATTTTACTTTGCGCGGGACTTGGAGCTGCTTGCGGTCAATTTGGAATGACAAACGCGTACTTCAATGCTCCGGCTTCAAAAATTTCAATTTATGATTATTCGAATATTGTTTTTGCAGGAATTCTTGGATTTGTTTTTCTTGATCAGGTTCCAGATATTTTTAGCGTTGCAGGATATTTTATTATAATCGGAACAGCAATTCTTGTTTTTATTTACAATTCAAAAAATGTGGCTAAAAAGCAAAGTGAAAATTAGCAGGGAGTTTTGCTTTCTGCAAGGGATTTTAAAATAGATTCCATTACTTTAAAGCTTGCAGGAGTCAGCGATTCTATGTTGTCATTCTGTGTGTGGAAAAGACGCCAAGTGTAGGGCAGGTGCTCTTTGTATGAAAAGTCCGGAATGTTTTCTTCAATGCGTTTTTGCTTTGAGGATTCTCTGTTCATCACCGCATCTTCAAGAGACTTGTCGCTGTTGATTTTTCTTGCGTAAAGCGAGGCTTCTTCTGCTGGCAAAAGTGTAATTGCGACCGCTGGAATTCCGCAGGCAAGAAAAGACGCATTGTCGCTGTATGGAACTGGAAGAGTCATCCATCTGCCGTCTGTGGCGCGCTTTAAAATATTTTGTGTTCTTGTGTAAAGGTCATTGAACTGCGATTTGAATTTTGCAGAAGCAAGAGAACTTAATCCGCTTTTTGAAAGAATTGGAATTTCCCCACGTCCGCAAGCATCAAAAACATAAACATCATCGTTTGTAATTCCAAGACGCTGAAAAGTTTTTGCAATTCCAAATGCGCCTTGGTTTGTTACAGTCCAGCCAAGCTCTTCTCCGTCTGTAAAGAAAATTCTTACATTATGGAACGAAGGATAATCTTTAAGCCACACCGCCCAGTTCATGAGCTGCCAGTCCGCCGCGCTGTTGTCGTTTGCGCCTGGACTTTCTTGAACTCTGTCATGGTGGGCAATTACAGTTTTTATTTTAAACTGGGGATTGTAGCTTGAAGAACCAAACTGAACTAAAATGTGATTCTTTCCGTCTATTACAACACGGTTGGAATTTACACCGCGGCTTTCAAGCCATTCTTGTATAAAATCCGCCCTGTTGCAGTCTTGAGCTAGATATTCTGAAAACTCATTCGGAAAGAATCCCATATTATTTTAGTAGTCTCCGTTTCTGCGACGATTGTTTGAACCGAATCTTCTTCCGCTGTCTCTTGAAAATCCAGAACGCTCACGAGGCTTTTTTTCTTCTGCATAGTTTACGCGGATTTTGCGTCCGTCAACTTCTTTGCCTGCAAGCTCGGCAATTGCCTTGTCTGTTTCCGCAGAATCTTCCATTTCAACAAAGCCGAAACCTTTTGATTGGTTTGTATCGCGGTCAATAATAATTGTTGCAGAAACAACATTTCCATAAGCAGAAAACAATGAGCTCAATGTATCTTGTGTTGTTGCATAGCTCAAGTTTCCAACGTAAAGTCTTTTTGACATAAATAATTCCTTGCAGATTCACAAAGCCTTGGCAAGGAATCATGCAATATTAAAATACTATGGAAAAAATGTGCTGTCAAGTAAAATTGCCTTTGATAAACGGACCAAACGCATTATAAATGTATTCAGCACAAAACTGGCTCCCATGCACGGTTTCCTGGTTCAAAACCGCGCAATAATGCGCTGCACGCTGATTGTTGCAAAGCAACTATGGAATTGCCCGCTCACGCGGTCGCAACAATCAGAGTGTTTTTGCCCCGGGAACCGTTCCTTCCCGCAAACTTTACTTAAATTATTTATAATGCGTTTGCCCTGCCTTTGATAAATTTATCCTGTTGATTTTTAACATTCTGTGTTATAATATCTTTTACATGAAGAAAGAAGAATTTTATGATTTGCTGGAAAGTATTCCAAAAGCCGAGCTCCATGTTCATGAGGAGGCTGTTTTAAGCAGGGAAACCGTAAAGAAAGTTTATAAGCGTAATTTTAATCAGGATATGTCAGATGAGGAATTCAATTCTCTTTTTGAATACGATGATTTGACGGGCTTTCTTTCTTCCTTTATAAAAATCCAATCTTATTTTACAAACATAAATGACTTTGAATATATGTTCAAGGATTTTGAAGCTTACTTGAATAAAAATAATATTATCTATTGCGAAACTTTTTTCAGTCCGACTTCGCATTTAAAGAAAGGCTGGAGTTTCCACGACATGATCAGTATTGTTCAAAAAAACATTGAGCGCATAAAAGAAAATTCCGGGCGCACTGTAAAACTCATTGTTGATGTGAGCCGCTCGTTTGGCGTGGAAAACGCAATGAAAAATCTAGACCTTGTGCTTGCTGAAAAAAATCCTTATATCGTTGGAATCGGACTTGGTGGAGATGAAAAAAAAGGACCTGCCGCGGAATACAAGGATGTTTTTGTAAAGGCAAAAGAAAACGGACTTCATGTTGTAACTCATGCAGGAGAAAGCTGTGGCGTTTTTTCCATGAAAGACAGCTTGGAGCTTTGCAAGGCTGAACGGCTTGGTCACGGAATCGCCGCTGCTCAAGATGCTGATTTTATGAAGTATCTTGCGGAAAATAAAATTCCGCTTGAAGTTTGCCCTACAAGCAATATTTTTATCCTAAAAGAATTCAACGGCGATATGAAAAATCATCCTGTAAAAAAACTTTATGATGCGGGAGTTTTTGTTACTCTGAATACAGATGATCCTACATTCTTTAAAGTTTCGCTTATTGATGAATACTGGAATATTTACAAAGATCAGAATTTCTCCTTGGACGAAATAAAAGAGATTATCAAGAATGGATACAAGGCTGCTTTTATTTCCAAGGAAGAAAAAGATGACTATTGTAAAAATGTTGATTCTGCCTGGGACGCTTGGTTTAAAAAACATCCAGACGCAAACTAACAGAATAATCTGAATTTTGTTATTGGCATTTAAATATTGTTGCCGTGCAAGTCGCAAATCTGATATGCACGGCAATTTTTTTGTCATCTTTTAATTTTTACAGTAAAACTAATCTTGGTTTCTTTTCCTTGCCAGTCAGTTATTTTTAAAGTTCCTCTTCCGGCAGTGCCAGTTGTTTTTACGTAGATTCCGGACATTCCGCCTTTAAGAGAAACTGCTTGTGGTCCGATTATTTCAATTGCTCCTTCTGCTTCTGCAAGTACAGCTTCCTGCATAAAAGACTGAAGGTTTCCGTTTTCGTCTTCTGCCCGCAAATGAACTTCTGCAACATCGTAAGTTTCTTCTTCTGTTAAAATTGTGCGGCTGACTTGTGTTTTTAAAGAGGCATTTTTGCACATCGACTTTACAAGCGTTTTTACAGTCTTGCCGTTTTTTATCGCTTCAAATTTATAAGAAGAAGATTCTCCGCCCCAGTTGCCTATGTATTTTCCAAAGAGTGCAATTAGTTTTTCTTTCGAAATAACACGCATTGCAAAAAGCTTTGCGGCTTCCAGTTTATATTTTGCAGGAAGACTGTTCTGCCCGAATTTTCTTATTGCAAAAATCAGCTCTTTTATTTTTTCACTGTTCTTTGCAGAAATTCCTTCTTCATCAATGAGCCTGTTTCCGATTATGTCGTCAACAAGAATCGGTCCGTGCGCAAGATTTTTAAACGGTGAATCAGACGCTTTGAATTCCTTGATGAAAATGTTATTTACAAAAAGCTTTACGGAATCAGCGTTTGTAAAAATCCACAGGTCGCCTAAAAGTCCTTCGTTGTATTCTCCGATACTCATGTTGGAATTTACTTCAATAAAATCTCCTGTAAAGTCTTCCTGGCTTTTATAGACAGCGGCTGCCAGCTTTGGATTTCTGAACATATCCATTACGCCGTGGTAGCAAATTCTGTCCCCGGAACCGAATTCCTTGTGAGTGTTGTAGTCGAAGGCGCACCAGCCACTTGAGCCTGCGCAGTCATCGTGTCCTGCAACGCTGTCAAGAACTGTGGCGTGCCTTATTGCGTGCTCAGTTCTTCTTTGCTCAGTGTCGAATGATTTTGTCGGGAACATGTGGCCTGAATGTTCTGTTACTAAATATCCGCCGTGGCTTTTTGTAACTTTGATTTTATCAAGGCTTCCGGCGTTTTTACCTGAATGGCTAAAGTCGTTGTAAGTATATACATCTTCCAGCAAGTTGCTGTTCTTGATGCATCTTACGCCGCCAGTTGGACGAGTTGAGTCTGTTTTGTGCGCAAGGAAATTTGTCGCCTTGTAGAATTCGTCATCGTCCTTGCTTTCATTTATTCTTACACCCCACATAAAGACTGAAGGATGATTTCTGTACTGCGAAATCATTTCATCTTCATTTTCCAAAGCCTGCGCTTTCCAGGCATCGTCGCCAATGTGCTGCCAGCCCGGAAATTCCGTGAACACAAGAATTCCAAGTTCATCACATCTTTCTATAAAATATTTGCTCTGCGGATAATGCGAAGTCCTTACGTAGTTTACGCCAAGCTCGAGTTTTAAAATGTCGGCATCTTCTTTCTGGATATTCTTTGGCATTGCGTATCCCACGTAAGGGTATGACTGATGTCTGTTTAGTCCGCGAAGCTTTATTTTTTTTCCATTGAGATAAAATCCGGTTTCATCAAATTTTATTTCCCTGAATCCGAATCTTACATTTTTTTTGTCTGCAATTTTTCCCTTTGGATTTATAAGTTCTGTAACAAGATTGTAAAGAACCGGCTGCTCAAGAGTCCACGGATGAACCGGCTGTGCGTCCGCCGCAGTAAGAATTTTGTTTCCCGGAACGCCTGTGTTTATCTGTGCCACCACAGAACTTGAACTTTCCACTCGCTGAACAATTGAATATCCTTCCGCGTCAGAAGAATTCAAAGTTATCTCTGTTTCAAAATGGCTCGCCTTGGTTTTTATAAAAATGTCTTCTATATAAATAGGATTTTTTATATCAAGATAAACGTCTCTGTAGATTCCTCCGTAAGTCATGTAGTCGATTACAAATCCAAATGGCGGAATGTTTAAAGACTCGCGGCTGTCCAGTTTTAATGCAAGCAGGTTGTTTCTTCCTGCCGGCAAAAGAGAATCTGTCAAGTCAACTGTAAAAGCTGTATATCCGCAACTGTGCCTTGCAAGAAATTTTCCGTTTAAAAAAACATCGCACTGATGAGCCGCGCCTTCTATTGTAAGAAGAATTTTTTTTCCTGCCCATTCTTTTTCTGTTTTAAAAAATTTTCTGTAAATGCT
>OIXL01000011.1_pt1 | contig 156830 bp, 132 predicted proteins | sample 1587761 | NCBI WGS metagenome assembly OIXL01 (sample SAMN03283246) | human gut metagenome | biome: human-associated habitat; material: feces | host: Homo sapiens | place: Peru | collected 2012 | reverse complement strand
GGCTACCGTGTGAAATCCCACCGTGGTACACAGTTCCGTATCTGGGCTATGGGAATATTAAAGGAATATATGAAAAACAGGAGCTTGATGCTCTCAATAAGATTGTCACCGCCTACCTTGATATTGCTGAGGTACACGCTCTTAACAAAGAACCTATGTATATGAAAGACTGGCTAAAAACCATTGACGATTATCTGAAAATGACCCGACGTGATATTCTTACCAGTAGCGGTCGCATCAGCCATAAACAGGCTATCGAAAAAGCTCATGCAGAATATGATAAATATAAGAATCGACTGGATGATGCACTCTCTCCTGTTGAGAAGGATTTTATTGAAAGTATCGGTATGTTAGAACAAATCAGCGACAGTTCAAAAAAAAACTTTTTTATCCTATATTCTAAATGCAAATTTTTGCTTTTCGAATGGAGAGTGTAATATAAATTGTGTAAGTCCCTAGTAGCAAAACTTATGCACTTTATATTACACTCTCCAATAATCCATTAACTTTTTCAAACCACTCTATAGCATCTTCAAATTCATAGCTTTCACTATGATCAATCTTCCCCTGTCTTATTATTTCTTGAGCATAACTTAATAATGTTTCTTTCAGATTTTTTTCATTTTCATCATTATGTATTCTGTCTAACTTTAACATTACTGTTCTGAATCTGGCAAAATCACTTTCATTTGCTTCTGTACAAGTGTCCCGAGCTGGTTCATCCTTGCCAGAAAACATGTTTTATTTTGGCATATTAAATGATTCTTTACTTTTTGTAATATCTCAATTATATCAAAATCCTACACTTATATAAATTCATATTTTACTGTTCGTCCTCATTAGCTTCAAAATTCATATCTATATTATCCTTATCCGTATAACCATCTATAACATTTCCATCATCATCTATGAACAATACACGATATTTTTTATCTGTCTGATCTATGATATTCACATATGTATTTTCATTGTGAATTTCATAAATCACAGGTGCATCATCCTCAGCAGAAAATGTTATAAATTTTCCAAGCTGTGCTTTTCCTAAATCATATAAAAGGTTTATAGCCAATGGCAATATTACTTTTACAAGGAAGCCTTTTATAAATGCATAGAATTTTTCTTTAAATTTGCTATTTTCAATATCTGCCTCACCAAGAGTATCATTTATAATTTCTTTCCTAACAATATTTCCTAATTCATCTTTACTTATTTCTGGTTCTCCAACTTCGTCTTTTACTGTTTCATATGCATAATCAATAGCCTCTGATAATTTGAAATTAATTATATTATCTGTATTTAATAATTCGCCCAAATGAGTTTGTAAGCCTACAAATGAGCTCATATGTATTTGAGGTATCTGATCCGCAAATTGTTGTAATCCTGCTTGTAATCCAGTCAATTTTCCATAATCAATATTTTTGGGAAATTCGGACCACATACGCATAGATTTGTTAATAGAACTTTCTGGATCGTTTAATACAGTACGCCATGCCTGCATCTGCTTATGAAAATCACTTCCTACAAGTGATTTTTGTAGTGCTTCTAGTCCTGCTGTTATTCCTTGTAGATTTTTATAAAATTCACTATCAAACATTTTTGTGTATGAATCTGATAATTCACTTGTTGTTGCTGACATATAATTTACCTCCAGTCATTGTTTATATCTCAATAGTAATACTTTCTTTTGTGTCATATAGGACAACTTTATATTTATGATGTTTTACTAACAAAAAATATTTCTATCGCTTCCAGCTCAATTCTATACATCATATTGTGGTTATCTCACTTTCTAAAATACTATATATTGTGGTATATTTCAAGCATAAAAAAGGGGATGTAAAAAAACTCAATCGAGTTTTTTCACATCCCCTTTCTTCTTTATAAAAACTTTTAACAAAATTATAAAGCATCTTTATTATCTTGTCATTTTCTATTCCTTTTATCATTTGTATCATCTCTTTTTTGTAATCCCTCCAATTTCTAACTCCATTAGAGAACATATATTTGTAAACATCAATACAAAACAGGGTGATAGACCGTCAATTCGCCTACCACCCTACCGAAACTTGAAGCGTCTCACTAGAGACAAGATTAATTTACAATTTTGGGCAAGTGAGAATTGTCGAATTTTGACAATAAGATTGTGAAATGATACAATAATTGAAAATTTAAGGGGGATTTGCCATGAAAGAAAACATATGCTATGTAGTTAAGGGTAAAAAGATATATATCGGTGAATTGATGGAATATTACAATGGAAATGCCATGGCAGTGTGTCAGCATATCGAGAATACTTGCTTAGTGAAACATGAAACAGCCAAGTACTATGTGGATTTATATATGCAAGGCGAGCCATTCATTAAGCAAAATTCTGGTACAAGCTTTGCCTGTGGGATTTTAGGAACTATAGCTTTTGTTTTGTCAGCTGTTGGTCTGGGAATAGGTATAATTGTCATTCCTCTTGTAGTCGCCTCAATCATAGTCGGTATTATTGATATTGCGACCATAGATAGTGAGATACCACACAAGCATAATGGTATGGTAATTGGACTTATGCTAGATGCGTTTTTGATATTTGTAACCCTATTCCTGTAAAATAATCGGGGCTGTGAAATAAGTCCCTAAAAGAAATAGGACCATTCGTTCATGCGAAAGGTCCTATTTTTGTGGTAAAATTAACTTGCGATGAAAGCTTTACACAATAATTATTGTAATTCAAAACAAGGATATTTACCACTGTTTCTTTCAGATTGTTTGGATCTGCTGGATCCTGTTTTAACATTTGACAGATTGATGGGAGGAATCGATTTAAACAAGTATCTGACGGATATTCCGGAGTACACAACCGGACGACTCAGATATAATCCAGTCAACATGTTAAAAACAGTACTTTTCGGATTTATGACTAGCGGCTACTGCTCTCTGAGAGAACTGGAAGACAACGGTAATTTGTAAACACCCTTATCTAACTTTTAAAAAATAGCAGAGGTTTTCTCACAATATAGCCAACCTCTGTCATTTTAAATTCAAAATAAAAAACTACCAATTAAGCCATCATCAGTCTCAAATCACCACTTTTTGACAACTAGCTATAAATCCATGTTACTATATTCATCGACTCTTTTCAGAAACAGCTACCATTCTAGATGTATCGCTTATACCAAAATGCTTCTTGCGATAATCGTATTCCTCCAAAAATTCATCATACAAAGACATTTTGTATCGAATACTCGCCAGCTTTTCTGTTGTATATCCCATTCGGTCGCAATAAGCATCATACTCCGTCTTAATATCATCTGTAGGCACTGGAAGAAATGTTGCTCGTTCTTCAATGGTAAGCTTTGTAAAATCAATAGGAATTGCTTCGACCGCCGGCTTTATCGTTTCCGCCATAAGTGGCTCTGAAATCACTTTCTCTATAGTTTTCACGGCAGCATCAACACTCTGGCAAGTAGTAGGTTCTTCAACTGTTTTAGTAGTAACAGTATTATCCACTTCTTCATCCGACAAAATATCCCCTGCCATTTCCTGCTCTTTTTCTCTCATTCCCTCTTCCTTAATACCAGCAAATTCCTCATAAGACAGAATCTCTTCCTTTGCATCATAAAGCGTTACATTAGACAAATCCTTAAACCGGATTTCTTCAAGATAATCCATATATTCCCATTTCCACTTATGTGTTACACTGGATAACTCCGACAATGCCTTATCCCAAAGTTCTCCTGCCTTATCAGCCTTTTCACGATACAAAACAACCGCCTGTTCTTTCTCAAACTCTTCCCTTGTCATAATCGGTGCTATAAGTTCTTCCTCAGATAACAAAGCAGCATCTCTGATAAATTGTGCGTCCAGATACTCTACATACTCCCTGTTCCAGTCAGGACGATCCAATTCCGCACTATAATATTTATGCTGAATATTATTTCGCTCATATGCAAGCTTCCGTTTCCTCGACAGGATTTCTGCCTTCTTTCGTTCTTCTTCAATCTGCTTTTTCTTTCGGATTGCTTCCTCTCTTGCAGCAGCTTCTGCCTTCGCTTTTGCTTGCTCCTCTGCAATCCTTCGCGCCTCTTTTACCGCTTCTCTTTCCGTTACAATCTGGGCTATCCGTTCCACAAGCTCCGCTTTGCCATATCCATCACCAAGCTTATTCCCTCGTATTCCCTTTTTCATGTTCGAAGTGGCAAAGGTTACTGTTTTATCCGTAACACGGACATTCCAGCCATATATCCCCTTCAGGCATTCTACCATCTGTTCAAAAGAATCTACAGCGGACAGCATCTTGTCAATAGTGTTACGAATCAATTCCCTATTCGATGTGATGCCAACACCATCGCTGGCATTTTTATTCATAAGCCTCTTTTCCACCCAGTAATTATCCCTGTGCTTCTTGGTAAGCAGATCCACCTGTTCAAACCCATGTCTGATACAGCTTTCCATCACCCACTTCTTTGCATTGTGCATCATCTTTCCGGTACTTTTGTGCTTACAGCCCTGCTTCCATTCACAGGGCTTGTCATGCCACTTTTCTTTCCTTCCCTCATACTTTCTGACGGAATTTATCACGATATGAACATGCATATTCTGACTGCCATTGTGTCCATCCGGATGCACCGCAAGCACTGCCTGATGTCCCGGAGCAAATACCGATAACCACTGCTTTCCAAACTCCATTGCCTGTTCTATGGTAATTTCATCTGTTGGATCAAAGCTGATAATATAGTGATGAGCCTTAACATCTTTTACAGCGTTATTCTTGCCATACAGCCGGTTTGTTTCAATGCATTCTGCACCAAAGATATCTGCATCGCAGTTTACTCCATCTATCAGATAAGAATCTCTCTCCTGTATTCTTCCTTTTTCATCCAGAATCGGTTTATTCGTATACTCATCAAATTTGCATGTCAGATACTCCACTGCATCCGAATAAAATCTGTTCTTCACAGAAATATGCTTTATAATCGCCATTATGCTTCACCATCCTTTTCAATCTTACGTCTGTGCTTTCTTCCACATGCAACATCCTCCAATGCCGGAAGTATCTTAAACTTTAAGTCCAGCAATTCCTTCACTGCCTCTTTCACATCGCTGTAAACACTATAATAGGAAACGCCACTATTCAGATGTTTCGCTATCTGATTTAGGTTGGAACCAATCTTTCCAAGCTGCATGGAATACTCCTTCAACAGACTTGTATCTCCGTAGCATGGAAGTTTTCTTCCCAGAGCACATCTTCTGATATATTCCGACGTTGTAAGTCCGGTTTTCCTTGCTTTTTCCTCTATCTGCTCCTTATCCTCTGCGTATATACGCAAAGACATAAGAACTTTATTATCTTTCTTGTTATCTGTACTTCTCATAAATTCCTCCATTCTGACATAAAGAAAAGCAGGCATCTCTACCTGCTTTCACTTCATATCTGTAAAATTGTAATAATATTAATTGCTGTTCCAATATGAATAATAAAACTGCCGGATACGGCAGATACTTTTCCCCGATGCAGATTCTGCATCTCCCCTCCCGTGCATAGCCTCACTCCCCTATGGTCGCTCACCAATACGCTCGCGTACTCGCGAATATTTCTAATAGAATTGCATGGCGGCTCGTTATATATGCTCGCCGGTTATATAGAATTCTGTCATACACCTGTCTTACAGAAATCTAACAATCACACTCCTCATAAGAAATTCTGCTAACGCTATCGCATCATTTTCCATAAGAAATCCTTTTTTCACTGATGCGAGCCGACCTAAGTCGGCTGATGCTCCGTTAAAGTCGCGTAATGTAGAGCAAGTTCCGCCCTGTATATACAGGGCAGAACTTGTTGGGGATTTGGCATCCCCAAGCCCCAGCTCCTTCCGGCTTTTGAAAGACAAAAAAAAGCCCGCAAGCGGACTGTTTTCTGCTCCAAAGCCTTGGCAATACTTCGTAAGACCTTTGTATAATGAATCATACCAAACCAAAAGAACTATCTTACATATCATGTTATTTTCTCATACAATTAACCCTTGTGTCAGACAGTTCATCATACATCTATATGAATTTGCAGCTCAATCATCATCCATATCAAACAGACTTCCAAGCATGCTTTTTGTAGAATTATCCATCTTCGCAGATGTATCAGCTGCAAGTTCATTATCCAAAGCCTCAACATCTGTTACATGAATACTCCCATTAACAGGCACACTATTCGGTACCATTCCTGTCATCTGAGACATCGGAACAGCTCCCATATTCACCTGCTGTGCCATTGCACCGAGAACCCCGGCAAACACATTGTTAGCCACCGTCTGCGATGATTCCTTTACAATCTTTGTAAACTCTTCCCTCGAAAGTAATATTGCCTCACTAATCCAGTCCTCTATAGACTTTTCTTGGTTCTCTTTTTGCTCGTCTTCGATTGCAGTGAGTATTGCTTTCTTGATTACTTCAGTCAGATTAAAAAATCCCGGCTGGCTGGACTTTTCTTCCAGCCAGTCAAGGATTCTCTTATCACTTTCATTCTTCGGATTTAACCGGAATGATATTGCATTTCCCATAAGTGCCTCCTATCCGAGATTCTCTGCTAGATAGCGGTATCCGATGGCATTTGCTTTCACATCCGTTACATACTGTATGTTCCTGCCATGTGTTCTGCCAAAACGCTTCATCACACATGCTCCGCCGCCAACATATACAATATTCTCATGCTGTAAATCCACCTTAATCTCACGAAGCTTTGCTTCTACTTCATCTGCATACTGCTGTAATCCCTTTTCAACAAAAGGGACAAATTCAGCATTTACATTAGACTGCTTTCCACGGATAACATCAATAATATCATCCTCCGGAATTTCGCATTTGAGCTTCGGTAACGCATCCTTCTTAATTTTCTCAATGGCTGTAATCAGTCCCAGCTCATAAGTGTAAGCATCCTTATCCATTGGAATCCTGTCACGGACACTTAACACATCCAATGTCCATGAACCTAAGTCAATACATCTTAATCTGTCCAGGTCTCCCATACGATTTGCAATTGCTGCATAACACTGGGCATAAATCTTTACCTTATCAATAAAGATTGAATAATGAACTCCTTCAAAGGTAAAAGAAATTCTTTCCTTATGCCACAAATAATCACGAAATTCCTTTCTCTCGGCACCAAACAGTGTAAGTGGCACTCCTGCATATAATTCCACATGCTCTGTTTGTGTTTTCCCCCGATACTGCAACTCCTTTGCAATTCCCGCAAGAGTTAGCAGAAAATAATTCTCATTCTCTGTCTTGGTTGCCTGTTTTCCAAGTCTTCCCTGACCTACGATATACTTCTGTCCCTTATACTCCAGCAATCCATGGTTGGTAAGCGGTGTATAATCCACCGGAACAACTGAAGTTTCCATAAAGATATGCTCTCCCTTAATGGAACTCCAGCCGTGATCCAGTGCAATCTTAACAGGTGCCATAGTTGTTTCAGTCATAAATAAATTCTCTCTCATAAAATTCTCTCTTTCTCCGGCATAACAACCGGTGTGCATAATATTTTCGTTCTGTGCTGCAGTCGCTCCTGCATTAGTAATCACTCTGTTATCTTGTTCTGCCCCGGCTACTGTCAGAACTATGCTTTTTCTCATGCTCGTGCTTCTCATACCATTCCTTCAAAAGCTGCTCGATTAAATCCGTCTTTTGCTTTGGTGTATAATCTTCCGGAAAATACTTTGCTACAGAATCTGCCCGAAGCTTAATCTGCTCTCTCTGGTTTGGTTTTTCCTGCTCAAGTATGGAAAACATCGCATCCATATCAAGGTTACCCGACTGGCTCATACGCTTCATACGGTTCGCCTGTGACAGGGAAGGTGTGCATTGCTCCACCTCCATTACCTCATAAAGCTCATACTGCTGTTCCTCCGTCAGATAGGAAAGCTCTACAGCTATGGTAAAAGCAATCTTTCCATCATCTACCATATCAAGCACTTTGGGTATCAGATTGGTAAGTCGGATATAACGCGATATCTGCCTTTGACTTTCCCCCGTCTGCATTGCCAGTGCCTGATTGCTTCTAATAATTGCATCCCCAACACTTTTATCTTGTAACAACACCCATTTTCCATCAGCATCATGTCCACTGGTCAATGAATGCGTTTGCAAGGTGGGATTCTCCAACTCCGTTCCATCTTGGTCCGAGGTTCCCGTCACAATTTGTGACGAAGATAACTTTTTCCCAACTTGGGAAGAAGTTATCCTTTCGCCAACTTGGCAAAAAGTTAAATCTGTTCTTGCCCCCTGCCTCTTAATTGCCTCCAGCTTCATCTTATAAGCAAACGCTTTCTCGCTGGGTTTCAGATGCTCACGCTGTAAATTGCTATCAACCATGGCGATTACCGCCTGATTATCATCCAAATCACGAACTACCACAGGCATACAGTTAAGTCCCGCCCATTTACATGCAGCTTTTCTTCTATGCCCTGCAATCAGTTCATAACCACCATCCTCTCTCGGTCTTGCAAGTGCCGGGACAACCACACCTTCTTTCTCAATGCTCTGCATTAATTCAAAAAGCGCCATATCATTTTCTACCTTAAATGGATGCCCTTTAAAATCATGCAATTCCGATAAGGGAATCATTCTGATATCGGTTTCCACCACAGCACCATCGTTTTGTTGTGGAAAAGAATACCATTCTTCTTGTTTCTTCATAAAATCAATTACCTCCGATTAAATCAATTATTCTCGCACATTTATCCGAGAACGAAAAAGAGCCGCTTATTTCCAAAATCACTTGAAAATAAGCGGCTCAGACCACTTTGTTACTTTATTGAATTGTTAGTTATTTTTGATGAAATATGAACGACAGATTTTTGTGTTTCCGAACTACACCCTCACAACCACTTGTACGTTTACACCACTGGAAATTGCCTTTTTCTTGTCTTTTCGTTCACTTTGAGAAAACAGGATATGTCGCTCAAAGTGCCTAAATTCAAGGAGTTTCAGGTATTTTTCCTTTGGAGCATTGTCACTGTCTCCACATGATAAGTATTCGGAAACATATCCACGCAGCATATCTTCTCCACTCTATACCCTCTAGCCATAAATATCTGCAAATCCCTTGCCAGGCTTGTTGGTTTGCATGAAATATAAACCATATTCTCAACACCATACTCTATGATTTTCCCGATAGCCTTCGGATGGATACCATCTCGTGGTGGATCAAGAATTATATAATCCGGTTTTTCCTCTATCTCATCAAGCACCTTGAGGACATCACCTGCGATAAATTTACAGTTATCAAGACCATTAAGAGCTGCATTTTCCTTTGCTGCGCAAACTGCCTCCTCAACTATTTCGACACCTACTACTTCCTTACACACCGGTGCCATAAGCTGCGCGATGGTGCCGGTTCCACTGTAGAGGTCGTAGACTGTTTTACCGTTTAGCGAATCCTTGTCATCTCCCAGGATAAACTCTCTCGCTGTCTCATAGAGCACCTCCGCTCCGAGTGAGTTAGTCTGGAAAAATGAGAATGGTGTGATTTTGAATTTCAGACCTAGGAGCTCCTCGTAGAAATATGAATCTCCGTAGAGCACCTCTGTGCCCTCGTTTTTGACCACATCTGCCACGCTGTCATTTTTTGTGTGTAAAACGCCCTTGAATCTGCCGTCATAGTGCCTGGTCAAAAGTGCATATCTAAAGCCTGCGAGCAGTTCCTCCTCGTTGAAGCCCTCTGTCTGTGTGCTGGTAACAAGGTCGACTATGATTTCACCGGTTTTTGTTGCCTTTCTGACAAGTAGATGCCGCAGATAGCCCTTGTGTGATGCTCTGTGGAAATATGGGATATTGTTTTTTGAAAAATAATCAAGTGTTGCCTTTAATATTGTCCTAAAATCCTCATCCACTATCTGACAGTCCGATACTGTCACAAGGTCATAAAAGCTTCCTCTTTTGTGCATGCCAAGCGCAAGAGGGCCATCCTTATACTCATCACCGAAGGAAAATTCCATCTTGTTTCTGTATTCACTCTTTTTCGGACTTCCATGTATCCCTATAAACTCATATCCTGACTCTTCCTCATTGCCGATGGCATCCGAAATGAGCTTTTTCACCTGGGTAAGCTTCATATCAAGCTGCTTTTCGTAAGGCACTGTCTGATATGTACAGCCCCCGCACATTCCAAAGTGAGGACATGGCTCTTCTGTCTCCAGAGGGGATTTCTCAATTACCTCCATGAGTCTGCCCTCTGCCCTTTGATGCTTTACTTTATTTACAACAAATTCCACCTTCTGTCCCGGAATGGTATTTTTCACAATTACTCTGTCGCCGTCATCTGTAACGGCTATTCCCTTGTTTGGGAAGTCTACTCTTTCTACGGTTCCTGTTCCTCTAAATCCTTTTTTCATGTAATTCTTATCTCTCTTTATACTTTATTATTCCTTTGTATGCCTGACTGCAAATGCCTTGCTTCACACATAAAGAAAAATGAGGACTACATATGTAGCCCCCATTATCTAAAAACGATTATTTCTCTTCTTTAGTCTTTGGTGCCTCTTTTTCCTCTTCAGCATCATCATCGTCTTCATCCTCGAAGAAATCATCATCGAATTCATCATCATACTCATCATCGAAATCATCTAAATAATCCGGTGTGAAAAATCTGTAGATACCATATGCCGCTGCTGCCACTGCAACTAATACACCAATGATGGCAAATATGATAACAGCCTTGGAAGGCTTCTTGTCTTCCTCTTCTTTTTTGAGAAGGTCATTAAGCTTTGCCATGCTGAGCTTCTCTGCAAGCTTGTTGTCCTTTAATAATTCTTCAACTTTACTCATAATTCAATCCGCTCCTTTTCCAAAAGTAATTGTCAAATGCTATTTGTTAAATCCATTATAGCATATTATATCCAATTTTCCTATAAAAATTACAATAATTTTAGTCAATTTTTTTCAATTTGGCAAATGAAGCAAACATCTTTTTGGTACCGACCTTGTCAAAGTCCACAGTGACCTCATAATCTCTGCCACCTTCTACGATTGCCATGACCTCTCCCGCGCCAAACTTGATGTGCGATACTCTGTCTCCTACCTTATATGAAAGGCCTCCGGTGGTATTGGCACTGGCAAAAGACTTCTGGTTGCTCACAGGCGTATAGACAGGTGTCCTTGTACGCTGTGTATTAAAGGTGGTCGCATACTCTGTGCCGTATGTAGGTGTCTTTTTGAAGGCCTCCTTAGCCTTTCTGTACGTGCTCTGCGAATTTCTTTCAAGGTCATCATCACGGCGCTTTGGCTCATAGACCTCACCTGCCATAAGCTCGCGTGGAATCTCCTTCACAAATCGCGATACCTTATTGAACTGTGTCTCTCCACGCACCATGCGCATACGCGCCGATGTAATGGTCAGATGCTCCTTGGCTCTCGTGATGCCAACATAAGCAAGGCGCCTTTCCTCCTCTATCTCGCTTGTCGCATCATCGCTTGTGATTGACATATAGCTTGGGAAAAGACCATCCTCCATGCCCGCCAGATACACATTCGGAAACTCAAGTCCCTTAGCACTGTGCAAAGTCATAAGAACCACATAGTCGCTGTTTTCATCAAGACCGTCTATATCGGCTACAAGCGCCACTTCCTCTAAAAAGCCACTGAGAGTAGGATTCTCCTCACCCTGCTCGTAATCAACAGCCTTGTTTATAAGCTCATCAATATTCTCAATGCGTTGCTCTGCTTCATCCGTGCCCTCGGCCTTCAGCTCATCGACATAGCCGGTCTCATCGATAATGGCCTGTATGAGCTGCGAAACCGAATCCATCTCGGCTCTCGCACGAAGTGACTGTATAAACATCACAAAAGGCTTTATCTTGCCTGCTGACCTCGCCATGCCCGGCACCTCATCGACATAGCGCAGTGCCGTATAGAAATCTATACCCTTCTCAATGGCATAGTCTGTCACCTTATTGATGCTCGTAGCTCCGATGCCGCGCTTTGGCACATTTATTATTCGCTTTACCGCAAGGTCATCATGGCCATTGTCAATAGTCTTTAAATATGCAAGGATATCCTTTATCTCTTTTCTGGCATAGAAATTCACGCCGCCGACAATCTTGTATGGAATGTTTGCTGCAATAAATTTCTCCTCGAAAAGACGCGACTGTGCGTTGGTTCGGTAAAGTACAGCACAGTCCTTATAGCGCGCCTCACCCTTTCTCACGAGTCTCGCTATCGAACGCGCCACATAATCCGCTTCCTCGAAGCCACTCTCAAGCTGTTCAAAGGTAATCCTGTCTCCGGCTCCGTTATCAGTCCAAAGGCGCTTGTCCTTTCTACCCACGTTGTTGGAAATGACGCTGTTGGCAGCATCCAGGATATTCTGGGTAGACCTGTAATTCTGCTCAAGCTTTATGACCTTTGCATCTTCAAAATGCTTCTCAAAGTTTAAGATATTGTAGATATTGGCACCTCTGAACTTGTAAATGGACTGATCATCATCACCCACCACACACAGATTCTTATACTTCATGGCAAGAAGCCTGATAAGCTCAAACTGCACGGTGTTTGTGTCCTGATACTCATCCACCATGATATATCTGAAGCGCTCCTGATAGTAATCCAGCACCTCTTTATCCAGCTTAAAAAGCTCTACTGTCTTCACAAGCAAATCATCAAAATCGAGTGCGTTATTCTGCTTTAGGGCATTCTGATACTCCTTGTATACAAGTGCCTGCTTGCGCTTCACGAAGTCACCTGTGAAGCGGTTTTCAAACTCTATCGGATCAATCATCTCATCCTTTGCAGATGAAATGACATTTAAAAACATCTTTTCCTTATACATCTTGGTATCTATCTCAAGACGCTTGCAGATGTCCTTCATCAGAGCCTTCTGGTCGTCAGCATCATATATGGTAAAATTTGTGTCATATCCCAGCCTGTCAATATACCTGCGCAGAATACGCACACATGTTGAATGGAAGGTAGAAACCCATATGCTTTCCGAACCATAGCCTACCATATCATCAATTCGCTCACGCATCTCTCCCGCAGCCTTGTTGGTGAAGGTAATTGCCATGATATTATAAGGATTAACACCACACTCATCTATCAGGTAGGCTGTCCTGTATGTGAGGACCCTGGTCTTGCCACTGCCTGCCCCCGCTAAAATAAGAAGCGGTCCCTCTGTGGTCAAAACGGCCTCCCTTTGCTGTTCATTCAACATATCTAAGTTCATCTGTTTTCCTCTCAATTCTCAAGTCTTATTACAGGCACACAAACCATAAATACAAAAATAATTTATCTACAGCATATCACAAACATATGTTTTGCACAACCCAATATGAGAAAATTCAAAAAAAACTTGTCATATAGTTTTCAATACTATATAATAGAAGTCTGAGGTGATGATATGGAGAATGACGTTAAAGATTTTTTATCAGAATTATTAAAACAGCTTAAATCAATAGATTACATAAAGCCGGAGGATATACCAAACATTGATTTGTACATGGATCAGGTCACAACCTTCATGGACGAGCAGCTCGCTGCATCAAAGCGCTATGAAAGCGACAAAATCCTTACAAAGACAATGATAAACAACTATGCCAAAAACAATCTGCTCCCTTCTCCGGACAAGAAAAAGTATTCTAAGGAGCATGTGCTCACACTGCTTTTTATATATTATTTCAAAAATATATTGAGCATCAACGATATCCGCTCGATTCTTAATCCGCTTACCGAGAAGTATTTCGGCAATGATGACGGATTTACGATGCAGGATGTCTATACTGAGGTTTTCAGCTTAGAGGCGGAGGAATCGCAGAAGCTCCTAAAGGATCTCGGCAAGAAATACAAGATTGCCGGTGAGACATTTGAGGATTTTCCTGATGAGGATCAGAAATTTCTTCACACATTCAGCTTTATCTGCATGCTGAGCTTTGATGTCTACATCAAGAAAATGCTGATTGAGCGCATGATTGACGATCTAAATGAAGAAAAAGAGGCTTCTAAAAAAACAGGCTCAAATTAATGAGCCTGTTTTTCTTTCCCCCTATGATAAACTAATCCTCTTTGTCAGAGCCATCCTCCATGCGTGAAAAAACCATATCATATCCATCGTTGCCGTAGTTTAATGATCTGTTCACACGGCTGATTGTGGCTGTGGAAGCCCCGGTCTTTTCTGCTATATCAAGATATGTCTTCTGCTCTCTAAGCATCTTTGCCACTTCAAATCTCTGTGATAGAGAAAAAAGCTCATTTACAGTACAAACATCCTCAAAAAATGTATAACACTCTGCTCTATCCTTGAGACACAAAATAGCATCAAACAAATGGTCTACTGCTTCTGTTTTAAGATTCTTGCTCATCGTGTTCTCCTTTTTCATGCGATTTATTTACATTTAATTTTAACATATTAAAGTTTTAAAGTAAACAGCTTTCTTGCAATTAAATTATGATATGTTATACTAATGTTACTATCGCCTAATAAATCAGAATGGAGTAAATTGAAAATGAAAAAAGTAGGATATTTCTTTTACACATTTGTCCCACTGCTTGCAGTTGAGGCAATTCAGACTATCGCCTTATTCTTTATGATGGGCATGGGAATGTTTGGACAGGGTTTTGTCGGAAAACTTTCTTTTCCGTCTGCAAACGTATCGGACCGCCTTGAAAAGACATTTACCTCTGTAAATTTTAACATGATGATTATGGTCATCTATGCACTCATTACCATTGCGATTTTTGGCATGTGGTACTATGCCAGATACGAAGGTAATTTCCTTCAATCCCCTAAGAAAACCTTCAATCCCATGATGCTTGCGGCAATCGTCATACTCGTGCCGGGTACACAGTTTGCTGCCAATTTCATCGCAAACTTAACCGGCTACATCCGTCCCGACTGGCTGCAGCAGTACAATGAGCTTTTTGAGACATCAGGCATCACAGATACCACCTTTGTGACCGTCCTTTATTCTGTCATACTGGCGCCAATCTGCGAGGAGCTTATATTCCGCGGTGTAACCATGCGCTGTGCCAGAAAGGCTTTGCCATTTGCTCTTGCCAATCTGATGCAGGCTGCACTTTTCGGACTGTTCCATCTCAACTGGATTCAGGGCATATATGCCTTTGCACTTGGCATAGTGCTCGGATATGTGTGCGAATGCGGTGGCTCTATTTACTACTCTATAGGGCTTCATCTGCTTTTCAACCTTTGGGGCACACTCTCAGGATTTTTCCCGGATCCCGGTAATAGTGTAGTGATCTGTGTGATTGTGATTGCTGTTACAATTGTTTCACTGGTGGTCGGATTTGTACTGTTTAACAAAGGACGAAGAAAGCTCCCCATAAATTCTACAGGAATATAGTCACACCTGCCAGACTTACTATCATCATAATCATGCCTGCAAGCAGTACTCCAAGCATGACAGCGGCAACTGTTGACTTGAAATCCATATCAAGGATACTTGCCGCAAGTGTTCCTGTCCATGCACCTGTTCCCGGAAGTGGGATACCTACGAAAAGTAAAAGTGCAACAAACAGACCTCTTCCGGCCTTTGCCTGAAGCTTCTTGCCGCCCTTCTCTCCTTTTTCAATGCAGAAGCTGAAGAACCTTCCAATAATTGGTTTGTCTGCTCCCCAGATGAGAACCTTTCTTGCAAAAAGATAAATAATTGGTACCGGAAGCATATTTGCAATGATACAAACGATAAATGATGGCACTATCGGCAGCCCCATCACCTGTGAAACCGGAACTGCTCCTCTGAGTTCAATAAGTGGTATCATTGAAATTAAAAAGATGTAAATATATTTTTTTAACATGAATAATTCTCCAAAAATTTAATTAGTGTATGCATCTGCTCATCAGTTCCTATGGATATGCGCAGATAGTCGTTGATTCGCTCAGGTGAGCTGAAATGTCTGACAAATATATTGTCTGCCTTAAGGTCCTCAAAAAGCTTTGTTGCAGAAACATTTGCAGGCTTTGCAAATATAAAGTTGCTCTTTGAGTCACAGAATGTAAAGCCAAGTCTCTTAAGCTCTTTCTTTGTCCACTCACGTGTCTTTATAACCTTTGCTGTGGTCTCTTCAAAGTATGCTCTGTCCTTTACCGCTGCTGTAGCTGCTTCGATTGTGATTCTGTCCATTGTATATGAGTTGAACGAATATTTCACATCATTCAGATACTTGATAAGCACAGGACTTGCCATGGCAAAACCAACTCTTGAGCCTGCCAGCGCGCGTGATTTCGAGAATGTCTGTACAACAATGACATTATCATATTTGTCAATGAGTGGAAGCGCACTCTCCCCGCCAAAATCCACATATGCCTCATCTACCACGACAATTACATCCTGATTGTGCTCTATTATATCCTCTATCTCATCAAGAGGCATGAGCTTTCCTGTCGGAGCATTAGGGTTTGGAAATACTACTCCACCGTTTGCCTTATAGTAATCTGACGGTACTATTGAAAAATCATCAGACAATGGAAGCTGCTCATAAGGAATTCGAAGCATATCTGCCCACACATCATAAAATGAATACGTAATGTCAGGAAACAGTATCGGCTTTTTTGAATTGAAAAATGTCATGAAAATCATGGCAAGTACATCATCAGAGCCAACTCCGACAAACACCTTCGAGCTGTCTATCTTATAGAAATCCGCGATTGCATTTACCAGCTTATCAACCCTTGGATCAGGATACAGTCTTAAATCATCTGTATTGAAATTACTTAAGACCTCCTTCACTCCCGGTGCTGGCGGATATGGATTCTCATTTGTATTTAACTTAATAACACAGGTATTCTTTGGCTGTTCTCCCGGTGTATAAGGTACAACCTTTCGAATGTTATTTTCCCAGTCTCTCATTCTTTTCCTCCAAATTTAATTATATGTCAGCCCATACATATTTACTAATCATTCAATTTTCTTCTCAAAAAAACATGATATCAAACATAAAAACAGCGTTTTTATTCACTTTAAAATATGCACCCAAAAAAATGCTAACAATTTTACTTTACCTCATTTACTTATGTTTGTAAAGGTTGTATATTACACTTAATTACTATTTTTTATATATTTTTTTAATCAAGGGGGATTTATAAATAATGTTTAAAAACAATTCAAAGGACCTCACCGTAGGTTCTCCTACCGGGCTCATTCTGGGCTTTTCCCTTCCATTGCTTCTCGGAATGCTTTTTCAACAGGTTTACAGCCTTATGGATACAATAATCGTCGGCCGTTTTCTAAGTGTTTCGGCCTTAGCCGCAGTCGGCTCTACCGGAAGCATCTGCTTTCTCATCATCGGCTTCTGCCAGGGTGTGTGTGCCGGCTTTTCACTTCCAATAGCCCAGCGCTTTGGTGCCAAGGATGAAAAAGGACTTAAAAAATATGTAGGAAATGCAGGAATTGTGTCTGTAATTATCGCAATAATCATGACGGCACTCACTGTGCTTCTCTGCGGTCACATTCTGACCTGGATGAATACGCCAAGCGACATTTACGACCTCGCTTACCAGTATCTGATTGTCATATTTGCAGGCATTCCTGCCACAATACTGTACAATCTGCTGTCAGGATATCTGAGATCTCTCGGCAACTCGGTCATACCTGTTATTTTCCTTATAATCGCGGCTATTCTAAATATCGGTCTTGATTTACTTTTCATTCTGGTATTTAACATGGGCGTGTTTGGAGCGGCTTTTGCAACCGTACTGTCACAGGGTATATCAGGAGTGCTGTGCATCATTTACATAGCAAAAAATGTACCTCTGCTGCATGTAAGCAGAAATGATTTGAAGCTTGACTCTTCATATGTCAGAAATCTGATGGTCATGGGACTTCCTATGGGCTTTCAGTATTCGATAACCGCTATAGGCGGCGTCATACTGCAGACTGCCGTAAACGGCTTAGGCTCCATCGCAGTTGCCTCAATGACCGCTGCAAGCCGTATTTCAATGTTTATGGTGTGTCCATTTGACGCACTCGGCTCCACAATGGCCACCTACAGTGGACAAAATGTCGGTGCAACCAAATTTGAACGTGTAAAGAAGGGGCTTATTTCAGCCTCAGTGATAGGATCGATCTATTCGGTTTTGATTTTTGTGGCACTGCCGTTTATAGCCAACTATCTGATTTACCTGTTTGTATCACCAAGCGAAACAGAGGTTGTCGTACAGGCTCATCAGTTTCTGCTGATAAATGCATTTTTCTACATCCCGCTCGTTCTGGTAAACACAGTCCGTTTCACCATACAGGGCATGGGTTTTTCCGGCTTTGCGATGTTTGCAGGAGTAGCAGAAATGATTGCGCGTTCACTCATCGGACTTGTATTTGTACCGATATTCGGCTTTTCTGCCGCCTGCTTTGCAAGCCCACTCGCATGGATTCTCGCAGATGCCTTCCTGGTGCCTGCATTCATCCACTGCCTGCATGAGCTGCAAAAGCAGTAAATTTATCTCACGGCCGAGGAAAGCACCGGCGAATCATACTATATATTGAGCTTTACGAAGCAGCTTAGAAGCAGTTAGAATTATGTCCATATACAACAATGCCCCAGCATGGACGCTGGGGCATTGTTTTTATAAAAAATATATTATAAGTTTACCACATCTATAAATTTCTGGAACGCTGCACGTCCCTCATCAGTGCACTTGTACACTCCTGCACACTCAAGCACTTCTTTAAATACAAGTCCAATCTCCTCATTGATGATATCATCAATATTAGACTCATCAATCTTATCATACTTAGATATAAACTTAAGAGCCCAGTCAGCATGTGATGCAAGAGTCTCAGTCGAGTGCAAATCCTTTCCTGTAAGGATTGCATCCTTAAGCTCTGCCATCTCACCCTTTAATCTGGCCGGAAGCACTGCAAGTCCCATTACCTCGATAAGTCCGATATTCTCCTTCTTTATGTGATGAAGGTGGGCATGCGGATGATATACGCCAAGCGGATGCTCCTCTGTTGTGATGTTGTTTCTGAGCACAAGATCAAGCTCATAGTCTCCGTCACGACGTCTTGCTATAGGTGTGATAGTGTTGTGTGGCTCTCCATCTGTCTCTGCAAAAATAAATGCTTCTTCATCTGTATAGACTCTCCATGCAAGAAGAATCTTATCTGCAAGGTCAATAAGCTTATCCCTGTCTGCTGACTTGATTCTGATAACAGACATAGGCCATTTTACGATACCTGCCTCGACATCCTCGTAGCCCTTGAATGTGATTTCTTTCTCTATCGGAGCCTTTGCCATAGCGAATGTATAGTGTCCGCCCTGGAAATGGTCGTGACTTAAGATAGAGCCTCCAACGATTGGCAGATCTGCATTTGAGCCCACAAAATAATGTGGAAACTGTGTCACAAAATCAAGCAGCTTTCCAAATGTGGCACGCTCGATTTTCATCGGTGTATGCTTTGAATTGAACACGATACAGTGCTCATTGTAGTATACATATGGTGAGTACTGGAAAAACCACTGGCTGTTGTTTATTGTAACAGGGATAATTCTGTGGTTTTCTCTTGCAGGATGGTTTACGCGGCCTGCATAGCCCTCATTTTCCTTACAAAGCTGGCACTTTGGATATGCGCTCTGCTTAGCATTTTTAGCAGCAGCAATTGCCTTTGGATCCTTCTCAGGCTTTGAGAGATTGATTGTCACATCAAGTGTGCCATACTCTGTGTCTGTGGTCCATTTCATATCCTTCTTTATGCGCTGTCTTCTGATATAATTGCTGTCACAGCTTAATTTGTAAAAATAATCGGTTGCCGCAAGTGAAGACTCATTGTCGTATAAATCCTTAAAGCGAGCTCTGATCACGCTTGGTGCATTTACAAGGCAGCCCATCAGCTTTGTATCAAAAAGATCCTTGTATACAATGCTGTTTTCTTTCATGATGCCATTGTCATATGCGTATGTCATCATATCCTCGAGTATACCCTCAAGCTTCTCCTCTGCCTCTTCCTGTGTCCATGCCGGCTGAGCCTCTACCTTTTCAAATGTCTCATCCTCGATGTCGTCCACTCCGAGTACCTCGAGAAGTCTGTTTACTGTGTATACCTCATCAGCAGGGTCAACAAGTCCTGTTGTAAGACCATATTTTACTAATTCTAATATTCTCTCCTGAATCATGTCATGCTCCTTAATCATTGTCGGGAAAAACCTATTTATACGTTACTGTTATTTCATATTGCTAATTTTATGCCAGACGGCTAGGTCCGTCTCCGATTGAAACAACATAAAACTCAGGTGTCTTTCCAACCTTCTCTTCATAAGCCTTTGTCAGGTTTGCCTTAAACTGATCAATAGCCTCGTCCTTTACTATGCTGACTGTACAGCCGCCAAATCCGCCTCCTGTGATTCGTGATCCGATAACACCCGGAATCTTCCATGCCTCATCAACAAGTACGTCAACCTCAGGACATGATGTCTCATAATCATCACGAAGTGATACATGTGAAGCATTCATAAGCTTTCCAAATGTCTCGATATCATTTTCCTTCAGTGCCTTAACAGCCTTGATGGTACGCTGGTTCTCATAAACCGCATGCTTGCCTCTCTTACGTGCAACCTCATCCTTAATCGCATCCTTATGAGCCTCGAACTCTTCATCTGTCAGGTCACCGAGAGTCTTGATGTCACATACTGTCTGTAAATCCTTAAGAGCCTGTGCACTCTCATTTCTTCTGTCATTGTAAGCACTTGTTACAAGGCTGTGCTTAACCATGCTGTTTGTAACCACGATCTTTGCACCGTCCAAAACGATTGGTGCATACTCAAAATCAAGAGTATTGCAGTCAAGGAAAATTGCATTGTCCTTTTTGCCCATTGCAGATGCAAACTGATCCATGATACCGCAATTACAGCCGTTGTAGTTGTTCTCTGAATACTGACCGATAAGTGCAATATCCTGATTTGTCACGTCAAAGCCGTAAATATCCTTTAACATATATCCTGTAACCACCTCAAGAGATGCTGATGAAGAAAGTCCTGAGCCGTTTGGAATATTTCCGAATAAAACAATATCAAGACCGCTTTCAAGCTTCATTCCGCGTCCCTCGAAGGCCCACATAACGCCCATTGGATAGTTTGTCCAAAGTCCATCCGGATCAGGTGTAAACTCATCAAGTGATGACTCAACCACCCCCAGATTGTCAAAATTCATAGAGTAGAAACGAAGCTTCCTGTCATCGCGCTTTCTTGCTGCCATATATGTGCCGATGGTAAGTGCACATGGGAACACATGTCCTCCATTGTAGTCAGTGTGCTCACCTATCAGATTTACACGTCCCGGAGCAAAATATACTCTGATATCCCCATCTGCTCCAAAAAGCTCCTTGAATTTGTCTAATACGTTCTGCTGTATCATTTTTTCTTCTCCTTTGCTGATTGTATTTGCGTTAAATTGATAGTTAAAATATTTCGTTTTTTCTTTATAACTCTATTATAACTGCACATTTTTACATTGCAATACATCCGACTGAAAATGCAACATAACAAATCAAATCATGCAACAAAATTACATATATTCTTTGTAATTATTTTTTGAAACACTTAATAACATCAAGTGCCGGCAACACATTTCCATCATAGTCAAAGAGTGCCTGGTTTGCCCACTCATTGCCGCATGGTCCCGGATCATTCATGTACCTAAGTGAAGCAGGTGTAGCCCAGCCTGAGCCCGGTACAGGAATCCACGCTGGCTCCCACCAGAAAAATCCTTTTCCGTGGTCATCCACCACATTTGCCACTCTGTTTAAAAAATCCTTTGTAAAGTCAGCCTGTCCCTCAATAGTCATAGGATAATCTATCTTCTCAACAAGCTCCGGTTTTGTCGCATAACCCTTGCGCTCAGAATCAGCAAGCTTCTCGTACTCCTGGTAGCTGTCCATTGTAAAGCCCATGGATACCTCAGCGATGATAATGTCCTTATTGAAACGCTTTGCAATATCGTTCATATTGAACTCAAGCTGATCAAGAGAGCCGTGCCAGAAGGGATAGTATGACAATCCGATATACTCAAACTCCTCTCCTCTTTCGATAAAGTTTGTAAACCATCTGACATAAAGCTCATTGTTTCCACCATTATCGAGGTGAATCATAATCGGAATATCAGCATTTACCTTGCGGCAGGCACGTATTCCGGCATTAACAAATTTTGCTATATTATCGTAGTTAGGTACCTTTCCCTCAGGCCACAAAAGTCCGTTTGAAAGCTCATTACCTACCTGAATCATTGTGACATTTACACCTGCCTCAATAATCTTTGTCAGATTTTCAAGTGTAAAATCATATACAGCCTGCTCCAGCTCGTCCACACCGAAATTCTTCCATGCCTTTGGCTTAATCTGCTTTCCCGGATCTGCCCAGAAATCACTGTAGTGGAAATTCAAAAGCACTCCAAAGCCTGCATCTGTAACCTTTTTTCCGATAGCAATAGTCTCAGCCAGGTCATTGTTACCCGCACCGTAAGGCTCACCATCCTCTGATTTTGGGTCGTTCCACAGACGAAGACGGATTGTGTCAACATCATGCTCATTCATGATGTCAAGAATATCCTTCTCCTTTCCGTCCTCGTAGTATTTTGCTCCGCAGCGTTCCAGCTCTAGCAAGGTTGATAAATCCATACCCTTAATAAACTTTGACATTTTAATTCTCCTTAATTCTTATATCGTTTATTTACACCATGAGAGCAGTACCAGTAGTAGTCCCTGCTCTCAAAATGCGTAATAATATTCCTGACAACCTTAAAATGCTAAATTCCGCGGAAACAGAATGTGAATTCCATTTTCTCTGAGACATCAAGCAGGTACTCCTGATGAGTATGTGCGCCCCAGCTGTCGTCTCCGCCTACACCCATCTGCTTCTTTGCCACACGGACAACAGTATAGTGTACAGGTGGAAGCTCGAAATGATGTGCAGCATTTTCCAGCTCATGTGGTGTATATGGCAGTGCCGAGAACGAAAGCTCATCACCAAAGAACAGCATGCCTCTGCCCTTCTTATCCATTACCTTTGCATATCTTACTCTGCACTTGTTGCCGCTCTCCTGCGGAACGAGATACTCTGCGACATTGTCTGCCACTTTATTCTCGTATACACCATACTTTCCGCCATGCTGTCTGTCCTCGTATGTCTCCTGTGGTCCGAGTCCGTACCATTTCACTGTATCATAATCGGCATCCAGCTTGAACATCATGCCAAACTCCGGCATATCGCCAAGTTCCTTTACAGGGTCATATGACAGAGTTGTCTCGATTGTTCCATCACCAAACACTCTGTATGTCACCTCGCATGAGCTCTGCGGTGTGGTAGGCATGAAATAAGTGTATGTGATGGCGATATTGTTATCATTTTTTTCTACCCTTGGTGATGTATCTGCAAAGCGCTGATTCTGTCTGGTGGTCACATACATGCTGGCAATCTTCCACTGTGCATAGCGCTGTGGCATCATGTTGCCGGAATCATTGTTGGTAGGTGTTCTCCAGAAATTCGGCAGTGGGATAGTATTTGGAAGCATCTCGACGCCACCATATACATATGAAACCATTCCCAGATTCATTCTTGAGAAAAGTGCCTTGAAGTTCTCACCTCTTACAAGGATATTTCCGTTTCCAACAACAAGCTCAACTGATTTGTCGCATGAATACTCACTTACAGGCTTCTTTATCATATGCTGTCCGAATGCAATCTCATATCCTGCCTTTTCCCAGATGGTGTTTTCCTTCAATACAAATGATACGACAATACAGTACTCTTTTTCCACATCTATCATGGAATTTTTAAGAGTCACCGGCACCTCATAGCTTGCCCTATCCATCGGTGGAACAGATATCTGAAGCTTTGTCCTGTAAACCTCCTCACCGTCTGCAAGAAGAATGGCAAAAGCATCAAAAACCGATGTATTTACAAAGAGATTTTTGTTTGTAACTGTAAAGATGTAGTCGCTGTCAAAATCAACCGAGATATTCTGATAATTGAACTTCACCTCCTGCATCTTTGGAGAAACCTCTCTCTCTCCGCCGTAGCAGATGCCGTTTCCGCTGAAATCTCCATCAGTAGGCCTGTCGCCGAAATCTCCGCCATATGTGAGGAACCACTTGCCGTATCTGTCCTTTTTGTAGATTGACTGGTCAATATAATCCCAGATAAATCCACCCTGATATCTAGGCTCGCGGTCAGAAAGCTCTGTGTATTTATGCATAGCACCGCAGGAATTTCCCATTGCGTGTGTATATTCGCAGCAGATAAATGGTTTCTCAGGGTTGTCCGCAAGGAATTTCTCAATACCTGCAACAGAAGTATACATCTGGCTTTCCATGTCACTTGTGTCATTGTAGCTTCTATCGTTAAATACTCCCTCATAATGCACCAGACGATGCTTATCAAGCTGTCTGAAAAGCTGTGACATCTCATATATGGTCTTGCCGCCAAACGACTCATTGCCGCATGACCAGATAAGGATTGCCGGATGATTTTTATCCCTCTGATAGCATGAGTTGGCACGGTCCAGCATCATTTCTCTCCACTGTGGCTTGTCCTTTGGCACAACAAAGTCAAGGTCAACATAGCCCTTATTATATGCCTCCCATGTGCCATGACTCTCAAGATTGTTCTCAGCTATCATATAGATTCCATAAATATCGCAAAGCTTATAGAGCATGGAATCATCAGGATAATGGCTTGTTCTTATAGCATTGATATTGTTCTTTTTCATTGTGACAATATCCTTTATCACCTCATCACGGTTTGGCACACGGCCTGTTATTGAGCTGAACTCATGGCGGTTTACACCCTTAAATACAATACGCTTACCGTTTAGCTTCATGAGTCCGTCTACCATCTCAAATCTTCTGAAGCCTGCCAGCTGGCTGATAAACTCGGTCTCATTTCCATGCGTATCTTTAACTATAATTTTAACCTCATACAGATTCGGCTTTTCAGCGCTCCATAACAGAGGATTTTTCACATTACATGAGCCCTCGCAGATTTCCTTATTCCTAAGCTCTATATCAAACTCTTCCAATAAAAGTTTTGCCCTGTCATATTTTTCCACAGACAAATCGCCCAGCTCATAAAGCTTTACACTTGCAATACCATCACCATCTGCCTTTATTGACACACTAAGTGTGCCCTCGTCAAAGGTATCATTAAGTGTAGGAACAACTGACAGATCCTCCACATGTGCACAAGGAACGGCATACAAAAATACATCTCTGAAAATGCCTGAGAATCTGTAAAAATCCTGATCCTCACACCAGCTGCTTGATGTCCATTTCCATACTCTGACCGCAAGCTTGTTCTCACCCTCGACAATATAATCAGTCAGCTCGAAATCAGACGGATCAAATGTGTCCTCACTGTAGCCGACATAGTGTCCATTCAGCCAGAGTGCAAAACCGCTCTCCACTCCCTGGAACGAAATACACACCCTCTTGTTCTTCATATTCTCAGGTATTGTGAAATACTTCACATAGCTTGCAACCGGATTAAAAATCTCAGGTACCTCGCCCGGCTTTATAGACTCATCAGCCTCCCACGGATATGTTGTATTCGTATAGATTGGCACGTCATAGCCTTCCATCTGGATATGTGCCGGAACCCTGATTTCATCCCAGCCTTTGCAATCATAATCAGCTGCCTCAAAGCCACAAGGAGCAAGCGACTGGTTCTTTGCATATGCAAACTTCCATAAGCCGTTCATATCATATCTCAGGCTTGATTTTCCTTTAATTTTCTCCAGTTCATTTTTGTAGCATACATGATCCGAATGAGCCGCAAGTCTGTTCTGCTCAAATATTTCAGGATTTTTAATGATATTTGAATCAAAATTACTCATATTTTTACACTCCTGTCTACTGTATTTATTATTTGATACATGTCTGTTTTAAACACAAAGCCCTCTTATAAGACGAAGGCATGTATTTTCTACCATCCCTTTAGTGCAGATATCCTAAAATTAAGCAGCTTATGCTCATAATTTTCAGGATTTATCTTCCACTGATATGGCGAAGTGTCCAAAAATTTGCGGAAATTACGGTTAAAAGTTGACTGGGTTGTGAATCCACACTTTTGTGCAATAAGCTCCATAGGCTCATTTGTTTTTTTCATAAGCTCGCACGCCTTCTGTACTCTTATCAGATTCAGATACTCCATAGGCGGCATATTGATGTATGATTCAAACAGTCTCCTGAAATGAGTCTCGCTCATGTTGCATAGTGCCGAAAGTTCCCCTGCCTTTATCGATTCGCTGTAATGCTTATTCATGTAGTCAAGTGCTGTGGCTATCTGTGACATATTGGTACCCTTTACGATATTATTATCCTCCTCCGGAAGCTCATCATACATGCGCAACAGCTCTATTACAATTCCCTGCACAAGGAGCTTTATCGTCCTTTGGCAATAAATCTTGTGCTCACTGGTTTCCCTGATTATGGCATTTATATACTCAGCCATAGCCGGGCTCTGATACACGTTGGTCATAAACGCTTTTTTTGATATAGTCGTAACTGCCTCATTCTGGAATGCCGCATTGTTTGGGAACATCTCTTCTATCACAGAATGTATGTCAATAAAAATGTACTCCCAGAAATTCACCACCTCACCATAGCTGACTGTAACATGTGGAAAATTCTCAGGTATAAATGTGATATCGCCGTCATGATACTGGTAAATATCCTCATCCAGATACATATTTCCATCTCCCTCGCGGCAGATGCCGATTTCAAGCAGATTATGGAAATGCAGGTGAAATTCCTCATGACCATACACTCTCTTCCAGGATTCTCCGCACAGCACAAGTGCCGATTCTCCCTGTGGCAGCTCATAGAATCTGAATTCCATCGTGTCTTTTTTTCTTTTCGCCATATATACTCTCCTTTGCAGCGAAATGCCAAATACGCTGCTGCTATTATAGCAGCAGCGCACCAATCACTACTTTAATCAAAATCGAACTTGTCGAATCTCTTGTACATAGCCTTGTACTTCTTGCGGACATCCTCGTTGCCCTGAAGCACCTCTTCCTCTGTACCTCTGAATTGACAGCGGATGCAGCTATAAATACCCGTTTCCTTATTATAGAACATATCAATATCAAGATCCCTCATAAAACATAAAGGACATCTGTAATTTAATTTGCCTTTTCCAAGTTGAGCCATGTTGCAAATACCTCCTTGTCTTTAATCTGTTTCTTGTAACCAAGCTTGAACATTGGAGAGAATGCATATCCTTCCTCAATGTATCCCTCTGCCTTTGCAGATGGTGTGAGTGAAACCTTTGTCTGAATTGCAGGAATTACTGCGCTTACTGCAGTTGCTCCGTCAAGCTTTGCATCACGACACTTGTACTCATAATTGATGCTCTGTGGGTTTTCTCCCTCACATGTAAGTGTGATGCCTGTCATATCCTCTGGATACTCTGTTGTTCCGTAGCATGCTGTGATGTACTCATCGAGATAAACCTCTGCATTTGGATCACTCATGCTAAGGATATTACGCTCAATCTTGATGTTTGATGAGCCCTCCTCAAAGTATTCCTTTGTCTGAAGAGTAAGCTTAACATCATAAAACTCAATATCTACAGGATCAAGTGTAAGGATTCTTGTCTTCTTGCCATCAATAACTTCCTCTGAAAAATGGCTGTGTGTAGGGCAGAGACACAGGTCAACCTCCTCACCGTTGTGTGAAAGCTTGGCACTTCTTACTGTTCCAGCTCCTGCATAGTGTGTAAAGTATCCTGCTCTGTATTTCTCCTGAATAAGGAATGGATAAGATGCATCCTGTACATGCTTTGTTCCGATTCCTACCGGCCACTCAAGCTTTGCAACGTATGGACGAAGGTCTACGATTGCTCCACCCTGATCCATGTTTACGCATGCTCTCATGTATGGGTCACAGTACCAGAAGAGCTGCTTATCTGAGCCGTAAAGGATATCTCTCCATGGTGCACACTCAGGCTCATTGTAGTTACCTGCGTTGACACCCTTCTTCTCTCTGAAGTAATCAGCGAACTCTGACATTGTCATGTCGATGAGCTTACCCTCTTTCTTTAACTTGCCATAGTAATTACAGCCGTCTGTGTATGACTTTAAGAGAAGCTCATATGGCTGCTCCCAGCGTCCCATCTTGTTCATCCAGCCAGGTCCTACGAACATCATGTTGTATGAATATCCGTTATTGTATTTTGCAAGGTCTCTGTACTGGTCGATGAGGTTGTAAAGATATGGATACTCCCATGTCTTTGTATCATAAATCATTCCACGAAGCACGTTCTGTGGATGTGTTCCGAAGTTTGAGCCGTTTCCGTCATAACATGCAATAAGGTCACGTGAGAGATGTGGAATTGCTACGATTCCGCTATCCTCTTCCTTATTTGCTGCCGGCGCATGTGTGTTCTGCTTTGATGGAATCCATGGTGCCCATGGGCCTCCGTCGAAGAGTGTGTACCATGAGTTGTTACAGGTGTGGTATGCCTTAGGGCCCTCCTCCCAGCATGTTGCAACTGCACATTTTACCATTGGGTATTTTTCTTTGATGTAGTTTGTAAGGTCTGCATCCATATAGTATGAGCCTGTTGACTCAGGATAGAAACCGAATCTGTCATGGAATTTCTCGAAAACATCGTTTACGATAGCTTTCTTGTCCTCCATTGAGAACATCCAGATACAGAAATCCTTTGTCTTATACTTCTCTCTAAACTCCTCACATGGAAGTCCAAGGAGTGAAAGTGCTATCTCATCACCGTATTTCTCGTGATCCTGCTTTGCAAGCTCTACTGCCTCATCATTAAAAAGTGAAGCATATGTCATCTGGATTGTGGTTTTGAGTCCCGCCTCATGTGCAAGTCTCTGCTGTGTCTTGAAGATGTCGAGTGACTCTGTGATAAGCTTCTTATCTCCAATATCCTCTTCTTTTCCCTGTCCTGTCACTGTTGCTGAGTACTCAGGCACCATCTCAGGGCGGTGAATGATGTTAACAATAAATTTGTCCATCCGTTGTTTCCTCCATTTGCTTGTAATTTAATTTATTTCTTAGGTGCGTTTTTCGCGCAACCGTTTGTTCTAAACTTAGTATATTACAGCATTATGATTATGTCAATGTGCAATTTCGACATTTTTAAATTTTTGTTTTCAAGCATTTTTCACAAATAAGGGATTGGGTGCGCGTTTTTTACGCGCAACTTTTGCGCATCGATCGTAGGTCGGTACGTAAGCCGGGGACTGTTGGGGAGACACGCACTTTCGCCCTCGCTACGCTTCGTGACTAAGATTCTGTACGAAATTATGCTCTTAGGTTTTCTATGCCCGACGAAACCGTCGAAACGCGCCGTCCATGGCGCGGTTCTCCTCGCCCCTGCGTCCATGCAGGTGCGTTTCTGTGCTTCATGGGCATAATTTCTACAGTATCTAAGTCTCTTCGCTATGCGCTCCTGCTAAAGTGCGTGTATGCCCCATCATTCCCCGGCTTACGTACCTTACGTTGTGGCAGAAATTTAAATAAATGTTTTTAATCTTGCGCTTATTATGTTATCATGTAACTGAGATATAATTAATGATTCATTATAAATAGAAAGAGGTGTTTATATGTGTAGTATTGCAATAAAAATACCAGATGAAGTATTATACGATACCAAAATGACCAAAGATGAAGCTAATGCTTTTGCCAAGAAAGCTACTGCTCTAATGCTTTATTTAAAAAACCATATTTCTATTGGATATTGTGCACAGATAGCCGGAATGAGTGAGGAAGATTTCATCAAATATCTAGGCAATAATAATATATCTATCTTCAGTTTTGATGATGAAGCAGAATTTATAGAGGAGATGAATAATGCGTAGGGTAATTGTCAATTCAACACCATTAATTGCATTGTGCAATGCAGACTTACTTAACATTTTAAAAGAAATATATGGTTCAATCATTATTCCTAAAGCAGTATTCGACGAAGTTACAGCAAAAAAGGATTCTGCCTGTTTACAAATCAAACAAAATCTTGATTGGATTACAGTCGAAACAATCACTAACATTGAAGACCGCAAAATGTACAAAGCAAAGCTTCATGCCGGTGAAGTTGATGTTATGATATTGGCACAAGCTGACCCCAAAGCAGACTTAGTTATCATCGATGATAATGCAGCAAAAAAAACAGCAAAATATCTTGGATTAACCGTAACGGGCACCTTAGGTGTTCTTATAAAAGCTAAACAATCAGGGATTATTTCTTCTGTAAAAAATGCAATAACCAAAATTCAATCAAACGGATTCTATATAAATGAAAATATCATTAAACTAGCATTAAAACAGGCAGGTGAATTATGATTAAAATAGCATTCTTTGATGTGGATGGCACCCTGCTTCGGCTGGGACATAAAGAATTATCAGCAAACACTGCTGCTGCACTTAGGCAGCTCCACCAAAATGGCATCATCCTTTGTATGGCTACCGGAAGAAGCTACACAGGTGTGCCTCATTTTGATGGAATTGATTTTGATGTCCTGCTCACCTTTAACGGCTCATTCGTCACCAAAGGCAATGATATCATCTTCAAAAATCCTATTAATGAGCACGACAAATATCAGATAATTTCCAATCTAAAGCAGATGAACCGCGCCATTGCAATCAGCAACGAGCATATGATTGTCACAAACGGTACCGACCCTGATTTAGAGCAGTACTTTGCCTTCGGCAGTGAAAAACTTAAAATCGCTGACAATTTTGACGAGATAAGCAGGACTGATATATATCAGATTATGTGCTCCTGCCAAAAAGATGAGCACTCACAGATTCTATCCGGCGCGCCCCACTCACAGATAACTGCATGGTGGGATAAGGCCGTTGATATTATTCCGCTTAACAGTGGCAAAGGCAATGCTGTTGCTGCAGTGCTTAGGCATTATGGCTTCTCAAAGGATGAAGCAATTGCTTTCGGTGACGGACATAACGATATTGAAATGCTTGAGGCCGTAGGCATGGGTGTTGCCATGGGCAATGCAAAGGACGAAGTCAAGGCTAAGGCTGATTTTGTATGCAAATCGGTTGAGGATGACGGAATATATCATTACTGTGTTGAAAACAAACTGATTTTTTAGAGAAATATACTTATGAACATAGACAACAATTTACGACACCTACTCGAAAACGAAGCAAAAATACACCTTGCGGAAATCCGCTTTCTCTACCAGAAGCTCGACAGACAGCTTGGGCTTAACGGTGCAAGGGTTCCTATCACCTTTGGCTTTGATACTGACAGGCTCGGTGCATACACTCCGGGCTTTGGGCAGGATGAAGAAGAATTTCATTTTTCGCTGCTTTTCATCGGCTACTGTGTGACAAAGCCCTTGTCAAAGGATGACAGAATGGATTTATATAAGCATGAATATGCCCACTATATGCAGTATAATATGGACATACCGGACAAATACAACTGGCAGCCCGGCATCCACGGAAGTGCGTGGAAATACTGCTGCTCACTTATCGGAGCAGCTCCCACTCCTTACTACAAAGCCGGTGAAGGGCTTATTAAACACGATTATGATAAGGTTCTCAAAAAGAAAATTACTGACAAGAGTATTCCTATCCGCGACACATATTCACGCGAGCAGGAATACCGCAAAAAGAAAAACAGTACTGTAAAATTTAATATCAATGATGATGTCAATCATCCAAAGTTCGGCAAGGGCACCATTGAACATATCGAGCAACTCGAAGGCTCAGTTCGGCTGCATGTCAGATTCGGTGAAGATCTTAAGAAAATTGATCAGAAATGGCTGCTTCAGGCAAACTTGAAGAAAGCAGGTGCATCAAGGCACATATAGCGTTATGCTATATATGTCGATGCACCTGCTTTTCAAATACATGTGTAGTTAATTATTATCGCTTATTGTTCCTTCATCTGAACAAGTAATTTTAAATGTTCCATCAATTACATTATTTCAAGTTCGTGAAAAATCCTTACTATCTCATTCCAGGAAGCTATGTTTTCTTTTAAATATAATTCCCCCTTTTCTACTATTTTATAATATTTTCTCTGTGGTCCCAATGATTTTTCACTGTAATATACTTCCGTCAACCCTCCTTTATTCAGTCTTCTTAGAATGGCATAAATAGTGCTTTCATCTGTATCCGGGAAAAGTCCCTGCAATATTTTAATTATATCGTATCCATATCTGTCTTCTTGTTTTAAAAGCTGTAAAATACATATATTTAAGATTCCTCTTTTTAGCTGTGAATCCATTTATGATTTCCTCTCAAATTTTAATTTTAACAATAAAATTGTCCCAAAAATCAGCGTCTGAATATATAATAAACTACTATATGCTATTATTTTTTCAAGCCCAAACGTTCTTTCTATATAAAACATATGTAACTGATTTATAAAATACATTAAACAGGTAATAATACCAAGTATATGAAATATCGTTATAAAACCCAATTCCCTGTTTATTATATATTTCTTTAAGATGATGTAAATAATAATACAACTCAGAATAATTATAGCTGTTGTAACTAATACCACATAATAACTCCCTAAGCCAGCCTCATTCTTTTTCATTACCAGAAATACTTCTGTTAATAAAATAAAAAAGAATAATCCGATTAATAACAGATGGTTTTTAAATTGCATATCACATGTTAATTTTGATTTTTTAAGAATAAACAAACCTGCAACAAATACTAGAACATTAGCTATCAGAGCAACCGGATAAAAATTCCAGCCGTTTTTATCAAAGTATCTTAACAAACTAACGCATAGCACATAATATATAACCAGCGTGGCAATTGTCTGTAATAAAACACTACTCTTCAAAGGGAACGTATGCTCTTTTCCTTCTTTTGAATCTTTGTATAGATTTCTTGCTATATCAAACGGTTTTCCTAAGCCGGAACATATTTCGTGCTCGCTTTTTCCAGCCATTTCTTCATTTTCAAACCATTCTTCATAGTCTTTAATTACACTATCACAATCATCGTCCCCAAAATAAAATGATAAGCCAATATAAAGTTTCTCCAAAAATTTCTTTTTTGAATTTTGCTTTTGCATTATAACACCCTCTCTACTGATTAACAATCTACTGTTTATTAGTCACTAGTTAAGTATAATATATTTCATATCTTGCATTTTGTCAATATAAAAATCATGGGACTGCAATATACCGCAGCCCCATGATTCTAATTATGTCTTATATTATTAGTTTATAACTATTCGATTCACCTTCAAGAACAAGAAAATCTACAGTTCAATTGCAATCGTATATGACTTCTCAAATTTCTCACCCTGTGCCAGCGAATTACCATACTCCCTGTCCTTTAATTCTCCGGCAAAGCCTGCTCTGTCGCATCGGCCGTACCACGGCTCAATACAGATAAACGGTGCTCCCATTCCTGCCGGTGACCACAGACCAAATAAAGGCGCATCAAATGACACCGTAAGGTATGGCTTCTTATCCGGTGTACACAGGCTCACCTTTGAAGCCTGTCTGTTTTCTATTATGAGCGCATCCTTATCAAACATATGCTCATCTATCTGACAGTATCCATCCACATCCACCTTAAGCAGATTGTCCTCCTTGTCTAAAAGTCCTCCGTCACAGATAAGTCCGTAGGTGATTGCTTTGTCTGTGTCAAGCTTCAGATAATAGTCTGACTGCTTTCCCTGCTCTGCGACCGGACACATAAATGCCGGATGACCACCTATTGAGAAAAGTAAATCCTTTTTCGCAGGATTAGTCACTCTCCAGGTCACTTTTATCTCACTGCCTGAGAGCTTATAGCCGATTTCGAGCACAAACTCAAACGGATATTTTGCAAGAGTCTCATCATTTGATTTAAGTGAAAACCATGCCTCATCATTTGTCTGTGACACAAGCTCAAACTCCATATCCCTTGCAAAGCCGTGCTGTCCCATCGGATAATCTGTCCCATCAACGGTAAACTTCTTGTCCTTTAAGCTGCCGACAAACGGGAAAAGCACCGGTGCGCTTCTCTTCCAGTATTTCTCATCGGCATCCCACAGATACTGTGTACCTGTTTCCTTGCCGGTGATGCTTTTAAGCTCTGCTCCGAAGCTGTTTATCGTGAGCTCAAGTGATTCATTTTCCAGTTTAATCTCCATCACATATCTCCTTTTATATTTTTTTTAACTATTCAATCATTTTTTTTACATCACAAGCAGTCCAATAACTCTTACAATAAATGCTGCCACCCATGCAATCGCACACTGCAAAAGCACCACGCTGACTGCCCACTTTGCACCCAGCTCTCTCTTTATGGATGCTATAGCAGCCACGCAAGGGCTGTAGAGCAGCGAAAACACCAGAAGAGATGCGGCTGAAAGTGTTGTGAGTGCTGTCGTAACCGTTCCGCCAAACAGTATCTCAAGTGTTGATACCACGCTCTCCTTTGCCATGAGTCCGCTGATAAGTGACGTGCATATACGCCAGTCTCCGAGTCCCAGAGGCTTAAAGACAGGCACGATAATACTTGAAATAGCAGCAAGCATGCTGTCCTTTGAGTCTGTTACCATGTTAAAGTGTATGTCAAAGCTCTGTAAGAACCATATAAGCATTGTGGCAATAAGTATTACTGTAAATGCCTTCTGCAAAAAGTCCTTTGCCTTTTCCCAGAGGAGCTGGCACACATTCTTTGCGCCCGGCATCCTATAGTTTGGCAGCTCCATGACAAACGGCACTGCGTCACCCCTGAACAAAGTCTTTCTGTAGATAAATGCGAAAAGTATTCCGACAATTATTCCAAGGAAGTACAGTCCTCCCATGACAAGTCCGCCATGCTTCGGGAAAAATGCACTAACAAAGAATGCATAAATTGGCAATTTTGCCGAACAGCTCATAAACGGTGTGAGGAGTATAGTCATTCGACGGTCTCTCTCACTTGGCAGTGTACGTGTCGCCATGACAGCTGGCACCGTACAGCCGAAGCCTATGAGCATTGGTACTATGCTTCGTCCGGAAAGTCCTATCTTACGAAGGAGTTTGTCCATGAAGAATGCAACCCTCGCTATGTATCCGCTGTCCTCCATAAGGGATAAGAAAAAGAACAGTGTCACGATAATCGGCAAAAAGCTTAATACGCATCCGACACCCTGAAAGATGCCGTCTATTACCAGTCCGTGCAGCACCTCATTCACACCTGCCGCTGTGAGTGCCTTATCCGTAAGCGCGGTCAGTGCTCCTATGCCCTGCTCCAAAAGCCACTGAAGGCCTGCTCCGATTACGTTGAAGGTCAGATAAAATACAGCAAGCATTATCACTATAAAGCACGGTATTGCCGTGTATTTGCCTGTAAGAACACGGTCGATGCGCTCACTTCTGATACGCTCCCTGCTCTCCTTCGGTTTTACCACGGTGCTCTCGCATATTTTCTCAATAAATGTAAAGCGCATATCCGCAATTGCAGCGCTTCTGTCAAGGCCTCGCTCCTTCTCCATCTGGACAATCAGATGCTCTATTGCCTCTTTCTCATTCTCATCAAGATGAAGCTGCTCTAATATAAGCGCATCTCCCTCGATAATTTTGGTAGCAGCAAAGCGAATCGGAACTCCGGCGAGCTTTGCATGATCCTCAATCAGGTGACTGACCGCGTGTATACATCTGTGCACGGCACCGCCAAAATCATTCTCATCACAGAAATCCTGTCTGCCCGGGCGCTCCTGATACTTTGCAATGTGTATTGCATGGCGCACCAGCTCATCAACACCCTGATTCTTTGCGGCAGAAATCGGTACAACAGGCACTCCTAACAGTCCCTCGATTTTATTTACATCGATTGAGCCTGAGTTTGCCGTCACCTCATCCATCATATTTAGAGCGATAACCATCGGTATATCCATCTCAAGAAGCTGCATGGTCAGATACAGGTTTCTCTCGATATTTGTCGCATCTACGATATTTATTATGGCCTTTGGCTTGTTATCGAGCACAAAGTTTCTCGACACAATCTCCTCACTAGTATATGGGCTCATTGAGTAAATGCCCGGTAAATCTGTGATTGATGTATCCGGATGTTCTTTAATAGAGCCATCCTTTCTGTCCACCGTCACTCCTGGGAAATTGCCCACATGCTGGTTTGAGCCTGTAAGCTGGTTGAAAAGTGTTGTCTTGCCGCAGTTTTGGTTTCCCACAAGTGCGTATGTGAGCTTCTCACCATCCGGAAGGGGATTGCCACTGCCTTTCACATGGTATTTACCCTCCTCACCAAGTCCGGGATGGGCTGTGTTGCTTATCTTTTTAGGACCCTCATGCTTTCTTGAACGGCTGTCAATTAATTCTACCTCAATCTGTGCCGCATCATCAAGCCTCAATGTGAGCTCATAGCCGTGCACCTGAAGCTCCATCGGGTCTCCCATCGGTGCAAATTTGATAACTGTTACTTCGGCCTTTGGGATTACTCCCATATCCAGGAAATGCTGGCGCAGTGCGCCCTCACCGCCTACTGTAAGTATTCTGGCACTCTGTCCTATGCCAAGTTCTTTTAGTGTCATTTTATCGCTTCCTAGTGTATTTATTGATAATTTTTCTCAACTTATCACAAATATCTTACCACAAAGCGTGTGCCACTGCATTCATTTTTTTCATTTAATACATCTTTTTTACAATCCTCCACAAGGATATATCCATTGTCATGACGCACAATTGCTTCCGCGAGCGAAAGTCCTATGCCGATGCTGTCTGCCGGCTGTCCGCTGCCGCTGTAAAAACGCGTAAAAATATGCTTTTTGTCCTCATCACTTATGGCTTCTCCATCGTTTTGCACTGTTATCTCTGCATACATCTCATACCTGTAAAAGCCTATCTTTACCTCACTCTCTGCGTGCTCTACTGCATTTTTTACTATGTTTGTAATGGCCTCACACTGCCAGTATGCATCAGCATGTATACAGGCATCCTTATCAGAGCCTTCATCTATGGACAGCCTTATGTCTCTCAAATCGCAAAGTGCCATAACATTGTCAGCTGCCTCAGACACAATTTCAGACAGCAGCGTATCCTTCTCATCAAACTCCACAACATCCGCTTCAAGCCTTGAAAGCTTTAAGATAGCCTGCACCATATGCGATATATTATCCACATCACGCTTTGCCCTGCGCATTATCCTGCTTCTGTTTTCAGGTGCCATATCAGGATTTCCTTCCAGATTTTCCAGATTTATCGAAAGTGATGTGAGCGGTGTCTTAAGCTGATGCGATATGTCAGAAAGCGCATCCTTTAGCAAAAGCTTGTCTGCCTTTGCATTTTCCGCAGACTCCCTCAAATAGATTGCTGTCTTGTAAAGCTCTCCCTTTAGTATAGAAATCTCTCCCTCTGTGCTATCTGCCATAACAAGTCTGTAGTCTCCCTGATTTATGCGGCGCAGATAATCCGCAGCCTGTCTGACCTGTCTTTTAAAGCTAAATCTTATAAGCACAATGTAAAGGCAAAAGCCCCCTGCAAAAAGCACAACAAGAAATATGTCTAGCCAAAGCGCTCCTTTAAGCGCTTTTTCATTTGACAAAACCGCAGAATCCTTTTCCATATCAATGCCGTATTTTTTAAAGAGCGTCTCTGCGCTTTTTAAATTTGTATAATCGCTGTCGAAGCTGCTGTCATTTAGAATCGCGGCTATGCTGCCATCTGATACATCGGGATATTTTTCATGAATAAGCGCACATAGCTTAGCCACTGTGATGTTATAGTTTTTCGTATATGCCCTGTACTGAAAAAAGACGGTAAAAGCCATAACCGTCACACATATACATGTATATATTATTGCAAAATACACAAAATGTTTTCTGTTCTCTAAATTATATTTCTTCTTTCTCATGCTTTCCCCCGGGAACTGTCTCTGTCGGCCGATACTGTTTAAAGAGCTTCATCTGAATCAACACGATACCCGATTCCCTTCACAGTCTTTATCACATCCTCACCAAGCTTTGCCCTGATGCGCTTCATATAGACAGTCACTGTATGGTCGTACACATCGTTGCCTGTTGCCTCCCAGATGCAGTCAAGCACGGCATTTCTGGACACAGCCTTGTCGTGATTTGTAAAAAGCAGATCAAGTATGCGGTTTTCAAGACTTGAAAGAGCAATCACCTGTCCAGCCCTTCTTGCTTCCTTTTTGTCCAAATCATAGCTTATGCTTCCTGCGTGTATGACAGATGAACTGTCATCACTTTTCCTTCGTAAAAATACGCGGTTTACTCTCGCCACAAGCTCTCTTACTGAAAAAGGCTTTGTGATGTAATCCTCCGCTCCAAGCTCAAGTCCCTTTACTATATCATTTTCCTCATCCCTTGCGGTAAGAAAAATCACCGGTGTTTTTTCTTTTTCCAGCCTTTCGCTGTAAAAATCAAAGCCGTTCCCATCCGGAAGCGACACATCAAGCAGCACAAGGCCGGGGTGCTCACTCAAAAGCGCCCCAGCCTCCTTTAAATTGCCTGCTGTCAAAAGCTCATATTCAGGTTCTGTAAAGGTATCACACAGTCCCTCTGTTATTCCTTTATTGTCCTCTATGAGAAGTATTTTTTTCATATCAGCTCCCGCATTTCCTACAGATTTTCATTTTTGATTGTCTCAATAATGTTATTGTGTCTAAGTTTCGTCATTGATAGTTTCATGATAGCATAAATCAGCATTATTACAACCACTATACACAATATAATTGCTTTATACGGCGGCTCATAAATGATTGCGTCATCCATCCTGTTCATCATAACACATAAGAGATAGCTTATTAAAATACCAAGCGGTACACCTATTACAAGTGCCTTTACAGATATAAATACACTCTCGAGCCTGACCATTCCAGCAAACTGCTTATCTGTCATTCCAATGCTTCTTAGTGTTGCAAACTCGCGGCTTCTAAGCTCCATTCCGGTGCTTAAGGTATTGATGATATTTGTGATTCCTATTAAGGCAATAACCACAATAAGTCCGTATGCAAATACTCCAAGCAGTGTAAAGAGAGACTTTTCATCGCGCATCTCCTTATCCAGATTGCTGACATAAAAACTAATCTGCGAATACTCAGCATTTCCTTCCGTCTCCTTTTCGAATGTATCCTGATATTCATCTGCATTTTCTGCAACCACATATGCCGAATATGACGCATGTCCCGGTTTAATCTCATTACCGTTCTTGCCGTCACCCCATAGGCTTTCAAAGCCTTTTTGGTTCATAAACAAAAGCGTGGTATTGCTATTGCCATTATAACCGATCGGTACCTTGTCTGTGACACCTGCAATAGTTACATCCACAGTCTTTCTGACTCCGTTATTTATTGTTTCCTCGTCAACGTATCCACTGTTATCCTCTGTGCCGCTTTCAGTATCACCTTCCACTGCATTATTATCATCTGTGCTGCTTTCAGTATCGCCTTCTGCTGCATTGTCATCAGAAGAAGCATCATCATACACATTATAACCACACTCGATTGTATCTCCTGCTTTATATTTGTACAGCTCCATCTCTTTTTTGACGTATTTTGAGCTATTCTCATTATACACATCAAATGTGCCTTTATTCACAAGAATTGCTCCTGCAGCTGCATTTTTTATGCCTGCGTCGGACGCATACTTATCATACGATTTGTCATCCAAAACTGTGATTAAAAACTCTTGTGAGACATCCTCACTGTCATCATAAAGCTGCCCGCAATACTCTCCATATTCCTTTGTATACTCCGGCTTATCTACATCAAAATAATAACCTGCTCCAACCAGATAATCCTCAGCTCCTTCAATGCCACTCAAAAGCTCAGAGAACTTTTCAATATCAAGGTCCTTTTTACATGACATATTTATTCCGATATTGTAATCTACTGATGCATATGACATCCCAACCCTGCTAAAGGCCATAGACATAAAGTATGATATCACAATAAAGGTTACTGAGCAGATGACAATAGATGTCACTGTGGTTCTGTACTTTTTATTGTTCCTCTTTATATTCTTATATGAGATAACGCCTCCGATACCCCAGATTCTGCCTATAATCGCCGGGGTCTTAAGCTTTGCTGACTTTATTTTAATCTCCTTTGTGTTTCTTATTGCTTCAAGCGGTGTGACCTTTGCCGCCCTTCTTGCACTGCCTGTTGCTGAGAAATAAATGGTTGCTATACTCATTATCACAGCAAGAATAAGTGCAGGCAGTGATGTGTGAAAGCTCAAAGCAAAGTTAAGCCAGCCTGCTGACAGCGCATTTACCACCTTGACAAGTATAAGCGATGCCAAAATACCACTCATGGTACCTACAGGAATACCAACCACTCCAAGCATTGCTGCCTCTGTCTTAACGCTGCTTTTTATCTGGCGCCTCGTAGCACCCACGCTTGCAAGCATGCCATACTGCCTGATTTTTTCAGTGATTGATATGTTGAAGCTGTTTTTGATACAATACACTGATGTCAGTATAATTATCAAAGCCACAACAGTGGCCACTGTAAACAGTGCTTTAAATGTGCCGTCAATCGGGAAAACGCACTCATAGCTTATAAGGTATCCATTCATATATATATCATATTTTGCATTTTCCATCTCTTTAAGAAACCTATCACTCTCCTCAGCAGACATTTCAACAGATGAATTATTCGCTTTCGCAAACAGCTTTTCATCCACACCAATTATATCAGCAGTCACAGCATCCTTGTTTCTTAAAGCCTTTTTAGTGTATCTGCTGTACACTGTGAGTGTAGTGTCAGCTTCACTTGCCTCACTCTTTGTGCCGTTATCAATTGCTGCCAGTTCATCAGAGTATGTGACAAATGTATATCCGGCGGCACTATAGTCCTCCATTCCATAGCCCGGTCTTTCCATGATGCCTACCACCTTGTAGTGCTTTGTCACAGTATCGGTAAGTGTCTCTGCATCATGCTCATATGCGCAGTTTTCCGATATGACACTTTCGGTGTTTGAATCATATCTCTTTCCGATATCAAGTGTTATCTCATCTCCCACCTTTATGTCGATTCGTCCGTTTGTCTTTAAGTGCCTTGGAATGACTATCTCATCCTCATTTTTTGCCATGCGCCCCTCTATAAGTTTAAAGCAGCCTCTCTCAAAGCCGGCCTCATCTGTTGCCATGACATATGCATACGGCTTATCCTCATTCTTGCAGCCGTCTAGCTTTGCAAAGCCCATTCCCATTGTCTCAAATGTGCTTTCAATATTTCTGTTGTTTTTTAACTCTGAAAGCTCAGACATTTTCACATCCGAAAATTTCACATGAAAATCACCGTCTTTTTGCTTCTGGTATTCAATCATACTGTACTGAAAGCTTGACACAAGTGTGACAAGCGCCGACAAAAGCGCTGTTGCAAGAATTATTCCGACTATCGTGACAATAGTTCTTTTCCTGTTGAGCTTTAAGTTTTTTAATGTGAGTGTCTTCATCAAATTCATCTGATTTTACCATCCTCTATCATTATTGTGCGGTCAGCCGCCTTTGCAAGCTCCATATTGTGTGTAATCATAATGATTGTCTGGTTGAGCTCACGGTTTGAGGTCTTTAAGAGATGCATAATCTCGTTGCTGGCTTTGGTATCCAGGTTTCCGGTCGGCTCATCCGCTAGCACTATAGATGGTCTCGTAATCAGGGCTCTTCCTATAGATGTGCGCTGCTGCTGTCCACCTGAGAGCTCATTTGGCAGATGAGTACGTCTCTCTGTAAGTCCAAGGCGCAAAAGCATGTCATCCATCTGTGCTTTTTCCACCTTTCTTCCATCAAGCTCCATCGGAATTGCCATGTTTTCCTCCACATTTAATATAGGTATCAGATTATAAAACTGATAAATGATGCCTACCTGTCTTCTTCTGAATATGGCAAGCTCATCATCATTCATTGCAAAAATATCAGTGCCGTTTATATACACCTTTCCGCTTGTTGGCCTGTCAACACCTCCGAGCAGATGAAGCAGTGTGGATTTTCCGGAGCCGCTCGCCCCGACAATTGCCACAAACTCTCCCTTTTCCACGCTCAATGACACATCGTCCAAAGCCTTGACCTGATTTTCTCCGGCTCCGTATATTTTTGATAAGTGTTCTACTCTAAGCAGTTCCATTTAATTCTCCTTTTCTTCTCTATACATTTTTGAGTGCTGTGCGGTCTGTCCTTTAAAGTGCAGCCGCCCCGCGATACAAGTGTATAATACATTATGTAAAGTTACAGGTAGGTTACTTTTAAAAAATATTACAGCATAATATAAAAACTCCGGTCAGAACAAAAAGTTTTCTGTGCCGGAGCTTATATATTATATGTTTTATATCATATGTTTTATAATTATCTATGCCAATAATTATTTCTGCTTATATGAAGACAAAAAGTCTGCAAGCTTGCCTGTGGCATCCTTTAATATCTCTGTTCGAGGCAGATATACCACTCTGAAGTGATCCGGCTTATCCCAGTTGAAGCCGCCGCCGTGGATGATGAGTATCTTCTTCTCACGAAGCAGATCAAGTGCAAACTGTTCATCGTTTGTGATGTTGAACCTTGCAGTATCAATCTTTGGAAATATGTAAAATGCTGCCTTTGGCTTTACTGCCGAAATTCCCGGTATATCGTTTAATGCCTTGTAGACGTACTCTCTCTGCTCATAGATTCGTCCGCCCGGCACAATATACTCACCTACACTCTGATATCCGCCTAAAGCCGTCTGCACTATCGACTGCGCCGGAACATTCGAGCAAAGACGCATGTTTGAGAGCATGTTGAGACCCTCAATATAGTCCTTTCCGAGCGCCTTGTTGCCGCTTAAAACCATCCATCCGATACGATATCCTGCTATCATATGCGACTTCGAAAGACCGCTGAAGGTCACACAGAAGAGGTCCGGTGCAAGCGACGCAATAGACACATGCTCATAGTCATCCATCACAAGCCTGTCATATATCTCATCCGAAAAAATCATGAGCTCGTGCTCTCTTGCCACATCAACTATCTGCTGCAGCACCTCCCTTGGATAGAGCGCTCCCGTAGGGTTATTAGGGTTTATTATTACGATTGCCTTTGTCTTGTCTGTAATCTTCTTTTTGATATCCTCTATGTCCGGATACCACTCTGACTGCTCATCACAGATATAGTGTACTGCCGTGCCTCCCGCAAGTGTAACGCAGGCTGTCCAAAGCGGATAGTCCGGTGCCGGCACCAGCACCTCATCACCATTGTCAAGAAGCGCTGACATGCTTAAGTTTATAAGCTCGCTGACTCCGTTTCCGGTGTAGATATCCTCAACCGTCACATTAGGAAGCTTTTTGAGCTGAGCATATTGCATGATTGCTTTTCTTGCAGAAAAAAGTCCCTTGGAGTTGGAATACCCCTCACAGTCCGTGAGCTGGCGAGACATATCATATATCACCTCATCAGGTGTCCTGAAGCCAAACGGCGCCGGATTTCCTATATTGAGCTTCAACACATTTGTGCCGTTTTCCTCCATGCGGGCCGCCTCATCCACCACCGGTCCTCTTACATCATAAAGCACATTATCTAATTTTCTGGATTTTCCAAATTCTCTCATCCTGACAATCTCCTTTTATTTTCGTAACAATTCCTGTATCCGTAATCATATCCTGCTAGCCTAAAAGCTCAAAAACAGCCTCAGCGTCAAATACCACCTGCTTTACCTTATCAACCTCTATCTGATAAAGTGCATTTGCTGCCAGATGCTCTGCAGCCTGCTCGAGATCTCTTATGCCCGATGTGTTCTCGTGAAGCTTAATCACTGCATCAAGTCCGTCCTCTGTGAGAACGCACTCCTCCTCCTTCATTCCCATTCGCTCAAATACCTTGCGCAGGGCAAATCTCTGGAAGATGACCTTCTTCTCTTCATCGGTATAGTCCGGAATATCAATCACCGCAAAACGTGACATAAGCGGTGCAGAAATCTGTGATTTATCATTGGCTGTTGCAATCGGATATACTCCGACGGTCGGCACCATACACTCCATATAGTTGTCTGTAAAGCCCAGATTGTCAAGCAGTGTCAAAAGCACATCTGCCGGATTTCCGTTGCCGTTTTTGCTTGAGGCCTTGTCGAGCTCATTGATGATAAATACAAGATTTGACTCTCCCGCCTGTGAAAATGCCTCCATAATGATTCCCGGCTTTGCGTTTGAATAGATTCTTGAGCTTCCTGTGAGCTGCTCTGCATCATTTATGGAGCTCATATCGAGTGTGGTCCATGGAAGCTTGAGTATACGTGCAACAGCATATGCAATCTGTGACTTTCCGGTTCCTGCCGGTCCACAGAGCAGCAGTCCGTAGGCAGGGAGTGTATGAGTCCTGTTTATCTGGATAATGGTCTCAATGATTCTCTGCTTCACGCTCTCCATGCCATAGAGCTCCTCATCGAGTATGCGCCTTGCCTCCACAGGGTCAATTGCCTCAAAATAATTTCCCTTCCACTGGATATTCATCATGATGGAAAGTGCTCTCTGCGCATGGCGTCTCTCCTCAGGTGATACCTCGCTTGAACGCGCAACTGCCAGATTTCTTCTGGCCCACAGCAGTATATTGTCAGGCAGTGTACGGCCTGCACAGGTCATGAAATCTGTGATGCTCTGTATACTGGTGAGCTTCATGCTGTCGCCCTCTTCCTCGTAATCATCGAGGTCAGGTTCATCCTCAGGCATGGTGCTGGCAAAGAGCCTTTCCATCATATACTGCAGGAATCCGTCCTCTGCAGACAGCTTTGTGCCTCTGCCGAGAGCCACCTCCCTCACCCTGTATACTGCGTATCCGTCAGGTGTATTGGCTCCTGAAAGCTGTACCTTTATGTGATTTTCGCCAAGCCACTTAAAAAGGCTAACGAAGCGGGAATCAATGCGCAGGATATCTGCACTGGTCACCCCATCACCATCCTCAAATTCAAAGGATGTACGCTTTATCGGATTTGTAAACATACCAAGCGCATGATGCGCCCACTCCTTTTTCTTATTGTCTATCACAACAATCGGTTTATCGGCCGATGCCCTGGTCTCTGTCGAATGAAATGTCTCATATGTACACTCCGGATGCTCGTTTGCTACCGGTGTATCGCTAAAATCAAATACTGGCATTTTTATTCCTCTCTTTTCGTAATTGTATTCTTCATCATACCCTGTCAAAGGCTATGTCCTGTACCACCTCGCCCGCGATGATAAGTCCTGCCACTGATGGTACAAATGCAAGGCTTCCGGGAATATCCCTGCGCTCTGTGCACTTGTGTTCGGCACCCGGCGGGCAGATGCAGTTGCTTCTGCAGCTTATAGACATATCCTCTATAGGTCTTGTAGGCTTCTCCTCAGAGTATACCACCTTGAGCTTTTTCACGCCACGTTTTTTAAGCTCACGGCGCATGACCTTTGCAAGAGGACACATGCTGGTCTTATATATATCAGCCACCTTAAATGCACTTGCATCCAGCTTATTTCCCGCTCCCATGCTGCTTATGATAGGGACATTTTTCTCCTGTGCCTTCATGACAAGCGCAATCTTTGCTGTGACCGTATCAACCGCGTCAACTATATAATCATACTCTTCAAACGGAAATTCATCAGCATTTTCCGGCAAAAAGAAGCACCTGTGCGTCACGACACTGACATCAGGATTAATATCATGAATCCTCTCCTCCATCACATCTGTCTTGTATTTTCCTATGGTCTTTCGGGTTGCGATTATCTGCCTGTTTAGGTTTGTAAGACACACCTTGTCATCATCGATAAGGTCAATCGCTCCCACGCCGCTTCTGACTAGTGCCTCGCAGACATATCCGCCCACTCCTCCTATTCCAAATACTGCGACTCTTGCGCCCTTTAGCCTATCCATCGCCTCTTTTCCAAGCAAAAGCTGTGTTCTTGAAAACTGATTTAACATTTATTTCTCCTTTTCATCCCTGACCACGCCGACACCGGCAGAAATCAGGAGTCTTACTGTATCCTTAAGCATACTCCAGTCAGCCTTTGACAGCTCATCGGCAGCCTTTATCATCTCAATGAGCTGCTTAAATGACATCTGGTCAAGGTTCTCGAAATTGGAGTCCGATGCTATTGAAAAAAGCACATTTACAAACTGCTTTCGCTGCGCCTCATCCATGCTGCCTATCCAGTTTCTGAGTGTCTTATCAAGGCGCACACTGTTTTTGTCCAGCCCATCCGCCTTTATGATACTTCCGCCCATTATCTCCCATGAAAAAGCATCATGCTGCAGCGGTCCCGAATTACGGCTTCTTACCACCTCATAATCGTCCACATGCTCAAGCAATAAGCCAACAATAGACGACTGCGGCAGAAATGTCTCTATTCTGTCAAAAATTCTTTTGTAGCCTGCCGTATATATCATCTTGTGATTGAAGCCCGGTCCGTCAAAATTAAACACCTTAATAATGACATCCTGCACCTCTTTATCCACATGCATGGCGGCAAACACTGCCAGATTTCCACCCTTTGAGTGTCCGCCTATCCACAGCTTTCTTGTATTGATGCTTTTATTGTTGATATTTTCATCATCTAAAGCTTTATCATTTATGGCTTTTTCATTTATGCCCCTATCATCATTGCATATATATGCTGCCACCTGCTTTAAATATTTTTTCGCCTTGTTCTGTCCCGGTGTCTCATCGAGATAGCTTAGATTAAAGTTTTCCTTCCAGCCGACCACGGAATGGTCTGTACCACTGTAGGAAATGAAATATGTGCCGTCGGGCAGTTCTATCGTAACCGCAGAAAACTGCGACTCCTCTTTTTCACTAATATCGTATATATAATATCTCAAAATGCAGTCAGCATAGCGCCTTGAGTGCGCCAGCTTTTGAAGCAGCCTCGCGGAGTGGCGGAAAAGATTAGGCATCTGCTCAATCTCATCATCACTGTGGTCCGCGCAGTAAAGGCTTGAAAGCTGTTTTATCGTAAGGTATGACTTCTTTGCATCCGGCATATATGGCTTCATCTGCACATAAATAAGCTGTGAAAAAATCAGTCCGTCCACCTCATTTACATGCACCTCATCAAAGCCTATATCTCCACGCCAGTCAATATAATCCATGATATCTGCCATACAATGCCCTCCTGAAATATATCTGTCTTATTCATCATAGTGATCTAGGAAGCTGTGCTTTATGCCATCCTTTTTATATGCTACAACCGTAGCCAGATTTACATTCTCCACGCTCTTAAATATATTTGCCTCGACAAAAGGATTCACCTTTTTAAGATTAGCGATGAGCTGCTTTATCTCAACACGCTTTGAGCGGTTTTCCTCATTATTGCAGGTGGTACAGGTATCTGTAAACTTGCAGGCACACTGTATGAAATGCAGACCGTTGTAATCACGCCATGCCTTTATATCGTCCTCCCTGACCAGGTAAAGAGGCCTGATAAGCTCCATGCCCTCAAAGTTTGTGCTGTGAAGCTTAGGCATCATGGTCTGTACCTGTGCACCGTAGAGCATGCCCATGAGTATCGTCTCGATAACATCATCATAGTGATGTCCGAGCGCAATTTTGTTGCAGCCCAGCTCCTTTGCAAATGCATACAGATGTCCTCTTCTCATCCTCGCACATAAATAGCATGGCGATTTTTCGATATCATATACAGCATCAAATATATCTGACTCAAAAATAGTGGCAGGGATGCCAAGGTTCCTGCAGTTTTCCTCTATGACATGTCTGTTTGCCTCATTGTAGCCCGGGTCCATGACTAGAAACTTCACATCAAAATCAAACTTGTTGTGATGCTTAAGCTCCTGAAACAGCTTTGCCATGAGCATGGAATCCTTACCTCCCGAGATACACACCGCAATCTTATCCCCCGGTTTTACAAGCTCATAGGTGTTTATCGCCTTTGTAAACTTGCGCCAGATGGATTTCTTAAATTTCTTTCTGATGCTTTGCTCCACATCTGCCTTTATATCGCGCTCTGCCACCTCATCCTCTTTCATGGCATCAAGCAGCCAGCTTATATAGCCTCCCTTTAAGCTTGCCGCATCAAAACCTTTTTCTGTGAGATACTCTGCCACGTCCACACTCGTCTTACCACGGCTGCAGACTATGACAAGCTTCTTATCATGCGGCACCCTCTCATCTGACTCTATTTTCTCTGCCTGAATATTGAGTGCTCCCTTTATGGCACCGTGCGCCACCTCTTCCTCACTTCTTATATCTATTATCTGATAGCTGTTACTATCCAGCTTTTTAACTTCTTCTATACTAAGCTGCATTTTATTTCTCCTATACTATTTCCGCAATGACTTTATTTCCTGAAATATCCTGTACTCATAATATGCCGTCACCACAAGGATGAGCCCTATCATAATGAGGCTGTATACATCGCGGATTGCTATTCCAAACGCATCACACACGCATGGCACCAGAAGCCCCGCAGTAAAAACAAGCTTTACAAACGTCAAAAGCCTGAGTGAATACTTTCTGATATTGCCCACACACAGCTCCGCTGCTATGTGATTGAGCTTTTCCGGATAATGCTGCAGCCATGTGATTGCAATGTATACAAGCAAAAGCACAAGTATATTGGCCACAAACTTAAATACCTGTATGTGATAGCACACTCCATAATAAATCTGTAAGCCTATATACGCAAGAGCTAAAATAGCATCTATTGCCTCAAGCACCGCCGAAGCAAAGGTCATATCTCTTTTTCTCATATAAATCTACTACCTTTCATTAACACCTTAAACACGTAAAAATAAGGTAAAACGATATTGTTTCTCTTTAAACTATCTAATTTTATCATATTATGGACTATCTTTCTAGAAAAATTGTGATATAATAATCAGGTTAAAGGAATTTTATTTAAAAATTAATAATACAACGAGGTTTAATCGAAAATGAGCAAATTAACAATACCAAAGAACTATTCTTCGGCACTGAATCTTCACGATACACAGCTTGCCATCAAAACTGTTAAGGATTTCTTCCAGGGCATGCTCGCACAGCGTCTTTCCCTGACACGTGTTTCAGCACCGCTTTTCGTTGATCCTACCACAGGCTTAAACGATAACTTAAACGGATATGAAAGACCTGTTACCTTCGGCATCCTTGAGCAGGGTGACAAGGAGGCTGAGGTCGTTCACTCCCTTGCCAAGTGGAAGAGATATGCATTAAAGAAATACGGCTTCTCTCTCGGCGAGGGCATCTACACAGATATGAATGCCATAAGACGTGATGAGGAGACTGACAATATCCACTCTATATTTGTTGACCAGTGGGACTGGGAAAAGGTCATCCGCAAGGAGGACAGAAACTTAGACTTCCTTAAGGAAACAGTAAAGACAGTATACAAATGTCTGCGCAAGACCGAGCAGTACATGGCTATACAGTACGACTACATAGATTTGATTCTGCCAAAGGATATCACCTTTATCACCACATCAGAGCTTGAGGAAATGTTCCCGGACAATACTCCAAAGGAGCGCGAGTATTATTTTGCAAAGGCAAAGGGTGCAATCTGTGTAATGCAGATTGGTGACAAGCTTGCAAACGGAGAGCCTCACGACGGACGTGCCCCTGACTATGACGACTGGGCTTTAAACGCTGATATCATCGTATACTATCCTGTTCTTGATATCGCACTTGAGCTTTCATCAATGGGTATACGTGTAGATGAAAAAGCTCTAAAGGAGCAGCTTGACAAGGCCGGATGTCCTGAGCGTGCTAAGCTTCCATTCCAGAAGGCTATCCTCAACAAGGAGCTTCCGTACACTATCGGAGGCGGAATCGGACAGTCACGAATCTGTATGTTCTTCCTCAGAAAGGCTCATATCGGTGAGGTACAAAGCTCACTGTGGCCTGATGAGACAATTAAGGAATGTGAGGAGCATGGTATTCAATTGCTATAATCTGCATACCATACTTTACTGTTTGTTATTAAAAACCTGCTGTGTCAGACAATCATGACACAGCAGGTTTTTTATTTCTTATTTTTAATTTTTCCATATGCATCACAAACATCAGCATAAATGCATGTGTTGCTGCTATTATCTACACAAACATCCTCCATGCAGCCCTGATCTGCGAACCCAGCCTCTCAAACTGCCAGTGGGTATTGCTCTTTATGATACTGTTTGGATCATTTATAGTAAAGCCCTCATCATCATAGCCTGTGATCACCATAAAATGTCCATTGTCTGTGAAATCTCCCGGACCGACATTTACGACTATCAGGTTGCCCTCATCAAGCCTTTCTTTAAATGTATCCTCATCCACCTTTATAGTCTTTGCATTTACCCCGTAGTGCCTGCAGCCCTTGCTTATAAGATTCCATGCACTTCCGGAGCCATCCACACTGTAGCCGGCCTCCTTTGCATACTCTGCCACCGCAAGAGGGGACGCCTGTGCATCATGTGTCAGATATAATACAACCATCGAAAGTGCAGTCGGACCGCAGCCACTCGCCGCAAAATAATTGCCACTGTACTTTTCATAGCCCCATCTCTTATCCCACTGCTGCAAAAGAGGTACTGTATCCTGCGAGGCCTCTGCAGTCAGATCAATATCATGCTCTTTCGAGTGCTCCTTAGGATACTCATATATGAAGTCAATTGCCTCATCATTTCTCTTGGCAAGCTCCTTTAGCTGCCCCGGATACTTTGCACTGTGAAGTATCTCATCAAGCTTCGTTTCCTTGTCAGGCTCGCTGTCTTGCTCCGCAGCATTTACATCAGCCTCTGAGCTGTTTTGATTTTTTTCTGAATCCATTTTAGATGCGGTAAGTGAATTATTATTCTTCTGCACATCAACATCTCTTGATTGCGTCTTATTATCAGCACCTACCACTGCATCAGCTACGGGAACTAAAAGCTGCATGCCACACGCCAGAAATGTTGTTATGATTATCGCTGCACAAAGAACTATTGCGCCTATTTTCATACGCCTGTCGCGGTGCCTTGCACGTTTTATGCTTCCCTGCCTTCTATGAGTTTTCTTATGTGTCTTTCCCATTGTTTTCCTCTTACTATTACAGCTTATCAACCTCATCCATCCAGATACGTCCGCACGCATCAGAAGGCATCCTTAGGTCTCCTCTCGGTGAGACCGCAACTGTTCCTACCTTTGGTCCATCCGGCAGACATGAGCGCTTGAACTGCTGTGCAAAAAATCTGCGATAGAAGTTCTTAAGCCATTTGAGAATAAACTCATCATCATATTTTCCTTCAAATGCTATCCTTGCAAGGCGGTAAACCTTGGCAGGAGCATAGCCGCAGCGCAGCATATTGTAAAGGAAGAAGTCATGCAGCTCATAAGGGCCCACAAGATCCTCTGTCTTCTGTGAAATCTTACCGTTTTCAGGTGGTAAAAGCTCAGGAGAAACAGGTGTATCAAGCACATCAAGAAGTGTACTTTCCAGCAAATCGCTGCCACAGGTATCTGCATAGTATTTTACCAGATGGCGCACCAGAGTCTTTGGAACCGATGCATTTACAGCATACATGGACATATGGTCTCCGTTGTAGGTAGCCCAGCCGAGTGCCAGCTCTGACAAATCTCCTGTACCTATAACCATTCCGTTTTCCTTGTTTGCGATATCCATAAGTATCTGTGTGCGCTCGCGTGCCTGTCCATTCTCGTAGGTGACATCATGCACAGACGGATCCTGTCCGATATCCCTGAAATGTATATTTACAGCATCCTTTATATCCACCTCGATAAATGTAGCTCCAAGGCATTTAATGAGATTTACCGCATTGTCATATGTGCGGTCTGTTGTTCCAAAGCCCGGCATAGTAACTGCCGCTATATCCTTGTGATCCTTTCCCAAAAGGTCAAATGCTCTCACCGTGACAAGCAGTGCCAGTGTGGAGTCGAGTCCTCCTGAAATACCGATAACCGCGGTCTTGCAGTTGGTATGCTCTAATCTCTTTTTAAGCCCCATAGCCTGAATCATAAGAATCTCATCACAGCGTCTGTCCCTGTCTGTCTTGTCTGCAGGAACAAAAGGAGCCGGATTCACATAGCGGCTAAGAGTGGTATCCTTTACCTCAAGATCAAACTCAGCCCATCTGTGATCATCCTCGACAACAAATGTTGTCATCCTGCGCCTCTCAGTCTCTATTCTTTCTACATCAAACTCGCTGTATATAGTCTCATTTGTAAAGCGCTTTGACTCGGCAAGCACATTTCCGTTTTCACAGATGAGATTGTGTCCTGAGTAGACCACATCCTGTGTGGACTCACCGTCTCCCGCTGACGCATAAATATATCCACAGATTAATCTGGCAGACTGTCCGCTCACAAGCTCTCTCCTGTATATTGCCTTGCCTGTCACCTCATCTGATGCAGACAGATTTACAATCACAGTGGCACCAGACATCGCGTGTCTGATGCTCGGCGGGTTCGGAGTCCAAAGATCCTCACAAAGCTCCACCGCTATCTTAAGCTTTGGCAGCTGCTTGCAGCTAAAAATAAAATCAGTATCTACAGACACCTGCTGTCCATTTTTCAGTGTGACATATGTGCTTAAGTTTTCTCCCGATGCAAAATGCCTTGCCTCATAAAACTCATTATAGTTTGGCAGAAATGTCTTTGGCACCATGGCAAGCACCTCTCCGCGCGATACAACTGCCGCCATATTATAGAGCATGCCGTTTATCTCATATGGAAGCCCTATGAAAAATATGCCGTCAAGGCTCCTGCTGTAATCTGCTATCCCTATAAGCTCATCCTCTGCTGCAGCTATGAGCTTATCCTGCCAGAAAAGATCCTGACAGGTGTATCCGGTAATGCAAAGCTCCGGGAAAACAACCACCTTTGCCCCGTTATCAGTGCACTCCTTCATAAGAGCTTTAATAAGCTGTCCGTTGTATACAGTATCAGCTACCTTTACCTTTGGTGTCGCTGCAGCGACCTTTATATATCCGTCCTTCAATTAGCGCATCTCCTTCAACTCATCCACCGTAAACTCATATGCCTTATTACAGAACTGGCACTTTACCTCAATGCTCTCACCATCTGCGATAATGGAATCAAGATCCTTTTTACTTAATGTGGAAAGTGCTCTGCTCACACGCTCCTTTGAACAGTCACAGTGGAAGCGTGTCTCAGTCGTATCTGTGATTTCAAGCCCGAAATCCCCTAAAATTTCCTCAAGTATCTGCTCCGGAGTCAGCCCCCTGTCAAGCATCTGTGTCACCGAATCAATCTCTGTGATTTTCTTTTCAAGCCTGTCCACAACCTCATCCGGTGTAAACGGCATAAGCTGGATGATAAATCCACCGGCCTGCTTTACGCTCTGGTCCTTATCCACAAGCACACCAAGACCAACCGCCGACGGAATCTGCTCAGATGTGGCAAAATAATAGGTCAGATCCTCAGCTATCTCACCTGTTTTAAGCTCACACTGACCTGAATACGGCTCCTTTAAGCCCATATCCTTTATAACTGTGAGTATACCAAGATCAAGCGCTCCTCCCACATCAAGCTTGCCTGCCGCATTGAGTGGCAGCTCAACCTGTGGATTTATGGCAAAGCCCTTTACATTGCCGTGCGAATCTGCTGTGACGGTAAGCCCCTTTGCAGGTCCGCTGCACTGTATCTGAAGAGTTATGATATCCTTATCGCCCTTCATCATAGCTCCCATCATGGCTCCCGCAGAAAGAAGTCTGCCAAGTGCCGCCGTCATTACAGGTGTTGTCATGTGATCCTCTCTGGCGGTCTCCACCATCTCCCTTGATGTTACAGCAAACGCCCTGATATTGGCATCCGCCGCTGTTGCTCTTACTATATAATCTGACATAATTTACCTCTCATTATCTAATTCTATGCTTTATGTGCAATTACAGTGACCTTCTCACTGTCACACTTCACCTGATCGTCTGTGTACGCATCATACACCGCATCAAACACAAGTCCCGACTGTTCAAGAAGCTCCTTAAGCTCTGAAATCTCATAGCATCTCTGGAAATGAGTTTCCTCAAACTTCTTGTAGATATCATCCTCATCCTCTGACTGCTCCTTTATAAAAAGTGTCAGGTCATACTCGTTTATTTTCTCATCGGCATCATAATAATTGTCCCATATAAAGCTGCCCTCATCACGGTTTTCAGCTATGGTATTATCAGCCATGAGCACCTCATATTTGTATGGAGTATTGATATCAAATATAAAAATGCCACCCTCTTTGAGACTTTCGCTCACGCAGAAAAAAACTGCCTGCAGATCCTCAGGCTCAAGAATGTAATTGATGCTGTCACATGCGCTTACGACGGCACTCACCTTTTCTCCCGGTTCAAACTCTCTCATATCCTGCATCAGATAAAGGATTCTGTCATCCTCTCTCTCAAGTGCCATATCAAGCATGTCAAAAGAATTGTCAATGCCTATCATATCATAGCCTGCATCTGCAAGAAGCGTGGTAAGCTTTCCCGTACCACAGCCTAAGTCCACGACATATCCACTGTCTATGCCATTTGCACGCAGTTTTTCGACAATATATCTGCCCCACACCTCATATGGCACATTGTCCATGAACATGTCATACACCCGGGCAAAACTCGTGTATGCTTCCATAATTACCTCATTTCATTCAGTGATTCTGAATAGTTACCGTAACTATTTAGAACCATCCCACGCACATTCGCAAAACCGCACGATACTCGTGCTTTCCCGCTGCTTTGCAGCTAATTTTGCTCATATGTGTGGGGGTGGCTCTATTCGAGCCACCTTGATAACAAGAAAACCTGCTGCTTACATGCGAGCATGACGCATCAGCTTTTTTGTTCTCAGTGGTTCTGAATAGTTACTATTGATTATATAATAACAATTAAATGTCTCAAAATCAAGGTTGATATAAGGCACAAAAACCATTATACTAAGCATATGATTGATAATTACGAACACTACATAACAAAAAACATCAAAGCATTTTACAAAAGGCGTCTTTTCTCCCCGATTGTATACATCATTCTGCTTACCGTGCTATGGTTTGCATTTTCACTCGGAGATATTTTATCGCCCATACATATTGATGATTCTGTCAGCTTTGAAGCTGCATACAAGGATTCGGACAGATATGTAAAAACCACCCTTAAAAAGCTTTACTTTACCGGCTACACCATGAAGGACGGCAACGATATCAAGGGCTATTACTACTACTGCATGCGCGATGAGCACTGCTCTATTGTACTGCTTGCACCATCCACCTGTGAGGAGGGTATGCCCTCTATCGACAAACTCACGGTGGTCGGTAAAATCGTAAAGGGAAAGGGCACCTACACACAGTTTGTAAATAAACTGTCTAAGGATCTGAGTTGGGATTCCAAGGGACTCTCCGATACCATAACAGGCTACTATCTTAATGAGCCTGAGTACCATTTGAAAACTACTATTTTTATGTTTGTTTTTTATTTTGGCACTCTCATCTATGCTGTTATCAGCCTGATATTCTACATCCTATGCATCAGGTTTCCTGTTTTGGCACCGGCATGTCAGAATCTTGTTGTATTTGGCAATCCGCACAAGCTGCTTGCCGAGGCTGAGGAGGAGCTTGCGACACTGCCACAGCTTGCCACCGAGGACATGTTTATCACAGAGCACTATTTTATCATGACCTCGCCTTATGGCAATGCCATCGTGCCTATCAAAGAGATTTTATGGATTTACAAATACTCTACCCTGCACAAGATTCTGTGGTATCATTTCAGCATCTCATATACACTGCATATTTCCGCAAATAAGCATCTGTATATTCATTGTCCGAAGAACACGAAGTCTGATATCGATGGTATCATCGATTATCTGGCTGAGGCTAATCATGATATTCTGGTTGGTTTCAGTGAGGAAAACAGATTGAAGGTGCAGGCTGTTCAGGGGAAACCGCTGCATATTGAGAGGCTTCTTGCGTGGAAGAAGAAATAAAGCGTTTTAAGTTTATTGGATTAAATGACAAAGCCTCGCAGGAGCACTTGCTGCAAAATACGCTCATACTAAGCGGATTTTACAGCAGTGTTCCTGCGAGGCTCCTGTTTGTTGCAGTGTCCAGAGATTTTTGCTATTTTTTAAAATCCCAAATAGATGCCTGTCCGCACCGCATATCTGCCACTAAACGAATACTGAATATTTACCAATTTCATTACCTGCTGCATTAACATTCATGGATTGAACCATAACAAGACCTAATGATAAAATTACTGAAAATATCCTCTTGCACATTTTTTTACTCATATAACTGCCTCCTTTGGTCTATTTTTTGCCTATCCCACACAAAACAAAACTCCTTAATTAAAAAACCTTTTTTTACTTCTACATATCCCATCACCTCATCATTCAAATAAAGTATCCATCTTTCATCCTGTTTCTTAATTATCAACTCCTGTAATTGACACATCTCATATGCATATTCATGTTTTTGGACAACCTCAAATAAAAAGCTCTCATTGATTTCCTTTCGTGTATAATATGTAGAAATATATGCCTCATCATTCTCTTCACTTCCCAATTCAACACAATCCCTATTATCACTTCCTAAAATGAAATAATACACTAATTTATCCATTGTAGAATTTACTTTCATCGCTGAACCCATCATCAGACAACCAATCAAAAAAATAATTGTCCAAAACAAATATATTCCCCAATAAGCAGCTTTGCTTTTGACAATATTCTTATCACGATGTCTCCCAAAGCACATAAGATGTGTTAATTGTCTTGGATAGAAAATAATCAAAAAAGCTGAAACAACTATATAACATATTTTCATTTTATTATCTCTCTCTTAATCAAAATTCCTAAATTGGATGTTTCCTGAAAAACACTTTATTCAGAACGATTTATTGTATCATTTGTAAACTCAACAATAATGTTCTTATTGGTGCTCAGTGTGATTCGGTGGTTGTTATTCATGGTAAAAGACTCCAATCTATAGGTTTTGTTACGTCTATTTTACCATATATTTTCTTCACCTGGTGGGTGAATAATGATATGAACAACAAAGTATCGCAAAAGCTTGAAATTATAGGATTTAAGGAGTCTGTGAAGAAATATACTACCATTTATTTCTTTATTTATTTTCTCTATTACATTTATGTTCTACCGGTCTTTTCGGTTGATGAAATATCCCCAAACAAAACGGAGGATCACCACTGGCTCTCTTAATCTCATTTCTTATCACCCTCTCCACAACCTTCAATACCTTTTTGTTAATTTTCTTCATTTCTCTTTACCTCCTGTTTTAATATTTTAGCTATCAGCAACAGAACCGCACATAATATAACAGCAACTGCCATATGGCAAACATACATCATATCGGCTCCGAGCAAAGTAAAAGTGTAAATAACACACACTTCAACTGCACACAAAATTCTTGCCGCCCTCTTTGATTCTGACAGTTCTACCGCATCCATATGTATGTTGGGATGATTAACAGTCCCTATAACTTCAACTATGCAAATTGCAACTAATAATAATCCAAAAACCAGCTGCGGATAGTCAACCAGAACCATACATAAACCTAAGACAAGCATATAAGTAACCACTGTACCCAAATAACATTGAAAAAAGGTATTCATATGATATCCGCCTGTTCTTTTTCTTAATGACAAAAAGAATAACAAAAAGAATGCTGTTGGAACTAATTTCTCAATCAGTACACTTATTAGCAAAATAGTTCCAATGGTTATAAATTTTTCCATTAACGAAACAAGCGTATAGACATAATATTCTTCCGCTTCCTTGTCAATCATTTTTTCCTCAGCCATTTGGTCAACCAACCCCATTGCCATCTTCTCAATCATATCAACGCCTCCTTCTACTGTAAGTATAACAATACACAATTTCTTAACAAGGTCTATTGCAGAAAGTGTACTTATTTTGCAGAAAACGACAAAAAAGTGATTTGTTCTCAGAAATCACTTTTCACTAGAGGAATCATAATGGAAAAATAAAACTCTCGTTCATCGTTTTGAATCACATAAGAGCCCCCGTACTTCCTTATTGTTTCAGCTATATTTTTTATTCCTATTCCATGTTCATCTGTATCCAGAATCTTTGTAGTCTGTATCTCTCCATTTTCATAAATAACAGCATTCTCATAAGTATTTTTCACCGATATAATCGCATTATTGTCCTCTATAACAATTTTCAATTTTATTATTTTATCCCCTCTGCACTTTTCACATGCTTCAATCGCATTGTTTAATAAATTGGACATAATAACCACAACATCCTCATCGCTAATATTCAAAGATGATAAATCATTAATTTTAAATACAAAAACAATACCTTTATCCCTTATTTCCTGATATTTAGTATTCAATACCGCATCCACAATCACATTATTTGTACAAATAAAATCCAATTCTTTACTAATTTGACCACTGATTTTATTTACAAAGCTTTCCAATGAATCATATTTCTTCTTTTTTATCAAAGAATCAATGCACATAATCTGATTTTTATATTCATGTGTCATTTTCTTTTGTTTATCAAAATTTTCAGAAATAGAACGATACATACCTATTTGGTTTTTAACCTGTATCCTATAAATACGTTCCTCCTGCAATTTATTTTCTCGTTTTAAAATATCATATATTAAATAAAATACAACTATGTTCATTCCCGCCAATCCACACGCTATAACAAAAAATAAATTCTCCTGGGCTTTATTTTTTATATCTTCAGACATTTTTATCATAGCTGTAATAACACATATTGTGAAAATAGGGAAAAAAATAAACCGAAGCCATTCTGTATCTGCCAGCATAGCCAAAGATTTTTTCTCCATATGATTTCTAATAATTAATACAGCAAAAAGTAACAATGCCTTTCCTAAAACAACGACCAATGAACCCTGTATAACATGTGATTCCCATACTTCTTCCATGTTATGAAAAATATAAATATTCATAAGTAACGCGAAATAATCCATCACGAGCAAAAGACTCTCAAATAATGCTGATAAAATCATCGCCTTACCAAAACTCAGTTTAAGATAAAGCAACATAAAGAATGTTATGAGAATAATTGAAAATACCTGCTTTACAATAAAATAGTCTCGAAAAATCATTGCAATAAAATAGCAAAGCACTGTCAATCCGATAACTATACTATAATTTTTCCAACAATTATTTTCCTCTCTTTTTATTCCAAATGCTTCAAAAAAAATTTTGCAGCATAATATTTCCAACATCATAATCAAAAGACTCTGAATGTAAACAAACATTTATACTTCACCTCTATAAGCGATAAACTTTTCTTCTACATATTTATATCTCGCTCTAGCTATATCTAATAGAATTCCATTATTCAGCAATACTCTGTATCTGCTTATATTTTTAATGAATTTCATATTAACCAGAAAGCTCTGATGTATCCGCAGAAAATCATTTCCGGCAAACTTATCATCTATTTCATTTAGCGTCCCTTGTAATGTATATTTTTGCAGACAATCCTCCATTACATGAAACTCCAATTTATGTAATTTACTCTCAATATACAATATGCGATTCAATGAAACTTTCCTTGTACCTTCGCAGAAATCAAATTCAGCCCAAGTAATCTTATAATCCATTTTTTCATGAATTGCATCCATGCACTCATAAACACTGGCAAACAGATTTTTATTGTCCTTTAAAATATATCTTACTGCATCTACCTTATATCCTTCTATCGTATAGTTTACAAAGGCTGTAACAAAAACAATAAACATATCCTTGCTGTTTTCCCGGATCTTTTTTGCTGTCATAATTCCATCCAGTTCATCCATGTTGATATCCAGAAAAACAATCTTATATTTTACCATTTCAATTCCCAGTTCAACAAATTCTTTTCCTGAACTAAAAGTATCAATTTCAAGCATTATTCCTCTGTCAGTCATATAACGTATAAGTATTTCCTTTAGGTCATCTCTAAAAATCTTTTCATCATCGCATATAGCAATTCTAAACATACGTTTACCCCCCCCCTCTAAATTTTGCATATTTCCTCGTTTGGTTGGTTGTGTTTTTTTAATTTTGTACATATTTTTATATTTTGGCACCTTCCAACAAAAACTCTATTTACTTCCATATAAACATAGCTTATTTTCCCTCGTTCAATTAGAATAATATAAAACCATTTTACAGTCATATATTACTATTTCTCACCCGAACAATCAAATAAAAGGCAGAAATCGACCTATATTTGTAGAAAATGACCAAAATCAACATTTTGAACAGTTTAATCTTTCTTCTATTACCAAATTTGCATTAGCATATGCCGGCATTACTACTGTCTCCGAACTTAAAGAGATAATTATATCTCTTTAGCAAATGTTCTTCCTCTTTCTTTCCTTATACGCCAGATATTCTTACCAATAAATATCTCATCTTGCTTTATTTTCTGTTCCATCCCTTTTCACCATGCCTATGAACCCATTTTGGTTCTTTTTGCATTATTTTATGCAATATGCATGATGAAAAGGGACTTGTTCTAGTCCATCTTGTTTCTTCCCTATAATATTTTAAAAAAGAGATTCGAAAAAGGGGCTGTCATTCTAAATCGTTAAAGCGACAGTCCCTTTAAATAACAAATGTTATAACAGTAAACACCTATTATCATTAACACTTTTTGTTTTGGTCTTTTGACATATTCCTGTGCCTATTAAATTACATCACTGTTGCAAGAATACCCCATAGAAAAAATTCATAATTTTCTTTGATAGTCTGTTATATCAAACATTTACTTTTTTCCAATATTTTCAATATAGACATTTTACTGCTGTGAAAGTTTATCTTCAAGCATTGATTTAGACACCGAAAACTCGAATGTATCCATATTACTACATGTTGTTATTTTCTCTGGATTATCATTCTCAACAATAAATTCAGGTCTAATATAGCTATCTTTATTCAAAGTGTACCGTCCAAAGACTGAACAGTTAATTCGATAACTGTCACCCAGAATACTGCCTTCATTTGTTTTCAGAAATAGAATAACAGTATCTCCAACATTTGAATGTTCCGCACCCATAAAAGTATGGTTAATTAGCAAATTTTCCATTTCTTCTTCTGTGTATTGTGACAAATCGGCATGTGCTTCAATTTGTTCCTTTTCATCGCTCAGCCGAGTATATCCTCCATCCTCATACACAGTGATGGTTTCCTGCACCTCGCCTTTATATGCTCTCTCCACATCAACGGTAAGCACAGAATAAGAACATCCATCAATATACACATATTCTATTTCTATAATATTTCCTTTTACAATGACATCTGATGAGTCACTATCAATAAATTCATCAATATTATAGTAAAGATTTTTTAACGCAGCTTCACTATTTACATCTGTAAAAATTTCATAACTAGAAATATCACTATAAAATAGGGAATTTTTATTTGAATATTCATTATTATTTTCTGCCAAAGTGGTTTCACTTTCAACAATTGCATCTTTAGTATTGCTTAAATCCTGAACACTTGCACCTTCTATCCTTCCGCAACCAACCATTGACAATAATGCCATACACCCTAATATTCTAATACCAATTTTTTTCATTTTACTTCCTCCTACTTATATAAATAATTTATTCCACCTAAATCATTAGTTTGTGCTCTCGAGGTACTACTTGAATTATAAGCAATATCTGCCCTCATCAAAACATTACTAAAGTCTGAATGTGCCAACCCCATAACATGCCCCATTTCATGAGCTATAACAGCCAATCTTTTATTTTCACTTAAATCCGAAAAATCCGCATCTAATTGTATTTTTCCCCAAGCCCAATTGCTACTGAATGGATCAACCTCTGTACTTCCATTATACATAGTTGTTAACCCCCACCATTCATTAACAGTACTTACTTGATATATATCCATTCTACTACTTGATTGTGTTGTGGTTTTTGTATAAGAAATAGGGGTTGTTACTCCCATGCTACTAGTTGTATTTACCCATTCGCTCATTGCCGTATTAATATAAGATGCATAGCCGCTTGCACTTGATGTAATAAAGTAATGTTGTGTATCTTTTTGCAAATGAACAAATCATTATTTACTTGCGAGAATGTCATCCTATTGATATTAAATCAGTAACTGTATGTGACTGTTATTGTTGCCGTTACCGTTGATGCAGGATATAGTTTATTGGGATCATAGGTTTTGCCTAAATTTTCAATTTGAAGATACCAATCTCCTTTGGGATTTTCACACACAAAATCGGTTACATAATATGTCCTTGACTTTGTAGAAGGTGTCAACCTTGCTACTGTTCCTTCTGGACTCTCAATATAAAGGTCAAACGGATCTGTACCACTTGCTACATTTAAGTATACTTTCACCTGAGTGATTTTAGGATTGGTTCCTAAAACACTTCCTGAAGAAACTTTTGCTATTTGAGATACCCCACCATCTATCGCATTTAACTTTACAGTGGTCTTCGAAAATGAATTTGAAGCTGCTAATACCGGCATTGAAAACATTAAACATGCCATAAAACATACTGCAATTGATGTTAAAGCTCTCTTCTTAATAGTATTCATAAAAAATCCTCCTTAAGTCAAAACATAAATATTATCAAACAGAATGCTCTCCCGCAAAATGGATACTTTTTATATCATTCGTTCAAATGACTTTCTAATCAGTTGACTACCAGATTTTACTAATAAAGCATCAATGGATTTACTTGTAATTCTATCTAAAACTCCCGGCATGATAGGTTTTCCAGCCTCCCATTTAGGGTCTGCTACTTTTACGGCATCTGTGAATGCCTGCCAATACTGTCGCTCATACTCCTCTAATGTATACCCTGCTGCTAATCTGTCGTTTTTCTCAGTTTGCTGATACAACTTTTGATATATCTCTGATCTGTTTGTTGTATCGCCGTTATGCACCCCATTTTCCATATAAAATTCTTTTTTAGTGCTTTCAAACATCTCATCCATAATGCTTTCTGAAATTGAAACAATTCTATTTTTGCTAGCACAATTTTTATCTGTAACGAGTACCCCCGCCAATCCTGTGCGTGGATTAATCCAGTCTCCATCTTTATCATATCGGCTCATTCGTTTCTTAATGGCTGAGATTGTAGTATATCCACCGCCACCATCTCTGGACATCTCACTCATAACAGTTCGATATTGTTTACTATTTATATCTATTCCAGCCGCTTTAAGTCTTTCCTTTGTTTCGTTACTATTGATAGGCATTCCAGACATTTGCTGAAATCTATTGCTAAACTCTCTTACTATAAGCATAATTTTCTCTCCTTGATAAATTACTCTGAAATCCATTTTCTTCTTTAACAAACGATTATACTCTTGTCAAATTAAATATCACTTTCTTCTTTAAATATATCAAATAAATTGTATTGTTCAATTGTTCTTGCAGAAAGTGACTCCTAATTGCAGAAAATGACACTCCAAATATAAAATCTCCTTGAATCAAACCAAAGTTCAATTCAAGGGATATCTTTTTATCGTTTCTTTCCAACCATAACAGGCATAGATTTTGCTGTCATACTCTCATTCATTGCTTTTATAGTGTTATAGGTATCATCTCATATATTATAATGATTCAGCTATAATTTAATGGGGCTGTAAAATAAGTCCCTAATTAAGAAACGCCAACTCCGGCAAATGTCGGTTTTGTTGTTTCTTTGTATGAATTTTTCTATTTTTGAACAGGTCTGCATCTTTGGGTATAAAAAATGGTGAATTTAATAAAGCTCAGCTAATCACGCTTGAGTTTTATTCAGCTTTCGTCTGTCGTTGCTTTTTTGTACATGGGAAATTTCATGTGTTTTTCCATGCCGTGTTCTTCGCAATAAAGATAATTATTGTAAGAACCGTATCCGGCATCAGCAACCTGATATTTCGGATAATGACCATATGTGCGATTGAATTTTTCCATCAATGGTACAAAGCATTGGATCTATGTCAATACATTGGACACAAAAAGTATATACCGGATCAGAAATATCGATCAATTTTGCGATTTCTAATGGTAATTTCAGCTGACGCATAGTATAATTACCATTAGTATAGTCTGTTAGTAGCATAATTAATTATATCAAAAAATCGCTCAGACCTCACGGCCTGGGCGATTTTTTTCTAGGGGAGTTTTTTTACAGCCCCATTGCTGTATCTTGACATAATTCCAACAGCTGCTAAGCCGCTTCGTACAGCGAATTTTGTAGCAAGTTCTCCTGCGAGGCTCCTGTTTTATGCAGTGTCCAGAGATTTTTGCTATTTATCTCCTGTTGTTGACTTCCCTATCAAAACATGTTTCCCGCAAAACGCAAACGCATATTTATGAATCTTTTCCTCCGGAATTCCTCTTGCCTCCAACGTTGCAGCATACTTCTTATATTCAATCTGCTCCAGCCCGGCTTTCACTGTATCTTCCAGATCTTTCTCTGTTTCCGAATCCTGAACCTTGAACTCAATAATAAATGCATCATCGCACTTATCTCTTGGCTCCAACATCACATCGTATCTTCCGAATCCACTCTCCCGGTTCGAAGTCACAATATAACAATCCTCCAGTTCTACAATCAGCCCCAGAACAAATGGTACAGACGTCAGATTTACTACTATTTTCAATTTTTCTATCCTGCATCTCGTTTCAGAACTTTTTAGAACCAATCCAGAACCACGATACTATTATAGAACCAGAGTATATTTAGTCTTTCAATCTGCTTAACAGCATCTGATAATGCCGCTGTCCGATATGTCGTCCGGCACGTTGCAGACCATTCACGCATTCTCTGACTTCATCCGATGTCAGTTCGTGTTCCTCATAGGCTGCCATAAGAATCCCTATCGTCCCCATGATTCTAAGTCCCATCTGAGCTGATACATTTCTTCCCTTTGCTTCATCCATCAATAACAGATCTGCTTTTAATTCATCTGACAGGACAATCGCTTCACTCTCGCCCTGGTCAAGACCTGCCGCTCTTTTTAATATACTGGCTGATTCCGGATTATTGACAGGCTTCACTACGATAAATTTCTTCTGCCTAATCTCATCGGCTTCCAGCCGAAATCGTTCATCAACTGTCAGCTCATCAAATACTGCCTGCGGAATCAAAACATCGCCAAACAGTTTTTCCAGCAAATCTATACGATTGATTTTAAGAAGTGATATCAGCGGTGTTGTATCTGATACAACAATCATACCGCAGCCTCCTTCTTTTTGAGTTCTCTGAAAGTATTCAGTTCATCATCCAGATCATCCATCGTCATATCAAAATAGGAATATCCCAGCTTATCATACAGATCAATCAACTCGGATTTTCTGATTCCCAGAATTTCAGCCGCACGACCATGGGATATCGTCTGATTCAGTATATATGGATACAGCAACAGTGCATTTCGAGTAAGCTCTGTTTCCGGATTCATAGTTACCAGATATTTTGACATTCCTACCGGAACTTTAATAGTTACAGATTCTGTTGTTACCATAATATCACGTCCTTTCTGTTAGAAATCTATGTTCGTCTCTTTTCCTATATTATTATTATATCCATTATTTGGATTTTCTACAACTGATTTTTATCTGCTTTTATTCAAGTAATCTTCCTCGTCAAAATTGTGCGTATTGGAACTATTCTGGACGTGCTATGTTTTACAATGCACTACAAAAGAATGGGTTAATTTAGAACTGTACATATCCCATTTGTTGCATTGTCCTAAAGATTTGCTATTTTTATCTTGTTTTAATTATCAATTGCGTTAACAACCTCCTGTATATCATCAGCAGTGAGTTTTGTCAGCTTATCATATAAGTCAGCTTCAAGCTCATCATCCATATCACCATTTTGAACTTTAATAATATACTTTCTGACTTCAATTCCAACCTTTACAAATTCATAATCACCACAATTGTAAATAGAATCTAACCCATATATGATCCCACAATAATAAAACATCTGCGCAAAATTATCACTTTCCCTGCTTATTCCTTTAATATTATCCTGTAAAAATTTCTTTGCCTCCTGCAATTGTAAATTAATAGCTTCTTTGTCCAAAGAATTATTCTGCAGATTTTCTGCGTATTTTGATGCAAGACTATAGCCTTCTGTTTCGGACTTAAAAGTCTGATATTCTATTCTCTGTTGTTCAGTACTAACTTTCATATTATTATCTTCTCTTGTATTTCCCAGGAAAAGAACTCCAGCCATAAAGTACATAATTATTATGATTATAAGAACAATTCCAAGAAAATACTTATTTATTTTCATTTTCCTCAACAATTTTTCCCTCCGCAATTTTTAATATCACATCACACACTTCCTTTAAATCTTCTTTATGATGAGTGGCTACAATAATCGTTGCTCCTCTTGACTTCTCCTCTCTTATTATTTTATATATAAGCTGCACTGCCTCTTCATCCAATGCATTTGTCGGTTCATCAAGCAATATAATCTTTTGATTTTCAAAAATTGCCTGTGCAATATTTAATCGCTGTTTCATTCCCAATGAGAATTTTTTTACTTTTTTATCAGAGTCGGGATCCAGACCCACTCTTTCCAGAGAAAAGATTATATCTTTTTCATCAGCAATATTTTTTATCTTTGCAAGCATCTGAAGATTTCTCTTTGCGGAACATTCCGGCAGCAATTCCATATTTTCTATAACAATACCGGTCTCAGGTGGAAACTCAATTTTATCATGCAGCTTTTCCCCATCAATGAAAATACTTCCACTATCCAGATTTATCAAACCACTTATAGCTCTTAGCAGCATAGTCTTTCCTGAACCATTTTGCCCATATAAACCATAAACAAAACCACTTTTAAACGTATACGATACATTATCCAATACCGTATTTTCCTTTATCCTCTTTGTTACATTTTGTAATTGTATCATACTATATCATCTCCTCAGTAAATGTCTGTTTTCTTATATTTTATTATTGAAATAATATTTAAAATCACTAATAATATAATCACATATGTAATTGAAGCTTCGTATCTCACATATATGTTTTTTTGATAAATTATCCCACTACGCGTTCCAAATAGCATATTGGGAAAAAGCATAACTCCAATCCGGCTTAGATCACGATTTATCAGTACGTTATTTCCAATTATCAGTGATACCACACAAAAAATATTTACAAATATATTTGAAATACTGGCATCCATAAATAATTCAAGTAAAAATTGTAATTGTACCAATGTCCATACTCCAACAAAATATGTAACTATTACCTGTATTAATTTTATACTTGATAAATTATTCCATGTCCCATCACATATTAAAAAAATAATCGTCTGACCTATTACTATACAAGCTAATTTCGATGCTGATAATATAGCATTTTTTAAGTATAACCTCTCTCTGCTATACGATCTGATCAGCCAAAGCTTACCATATCCGGTTGTAATTTCTCTTGCATTACCCGAAAAGTAAAAAAGTACAAATGGCAATGGTATATATGCATATAAAATTTGCACTAAATTACTTGTTTGGTTGTCAAAAATAAAAAGTGTACTGGCAAACGGTAATTGATATACCTCATAGTCACTCATTTGTATTACAACTCTTTGCATAATAATCATGCATATGATCAATATTATGTTTAACCACTTATTTTTCATTTCTTAAAATATCCCTTTTTGCAAACGTTACTATTCCTGCTATGTACAGAACTATTGCCATTACTATATTTTTTGCAAGAATACCCAAACAGCTTACCGGCGATTTATTTCCTTCCAAAAAATCATATGCTGCAGCAACATCTAACCCAGGTATCCAAAACTTAACGAGCCAAAATCTTATCAAAAAGAATTGTACAAAATTAACTCCAAAAGCTCCTATAAGAGCAATAAGTTCATTTTGTAAACAATCTCTAAGTATTTTGTAAAAAAGACCTGTCGCGACAAAGAAAATCCAAATAACAACAAATTCCATAAGAGAATACCGCACAAATGGATATTTCTTAATTGTTGCACCATTAAAACTATATACCGTAAAAATATAATCAACTATCTGACGAACTGCCGAAAATATTGCCGCCATTACAATAATTATCCTGACCTGGCTATTATTATATTTTTCCCGCGTTTTATATCTAAGTAATATATATGTTTTTTCTTTATCTAATGCATAGTATATTCCCAATAAGACAGGAATTGTATCTACAACCAATATTTCTTTAATTCCACAGAAATTACTGCCTGAATTGTGGATATTCAGGAAAATTACATCTTCCGTTATCCCCATCTGCCCTATTGAATTAAGCATAGGTACATTTGAAAAATAACAATCTATACCACACAATCCCACATATATTAAAGCACATACTAAATATTTATACTTCAACAATTTTTTTCTCCCATATAATAGCTGTTATAATCACTAAAATGTAAAGCACTATACACCATATCGCCATTGGAACAACAACATTAAAATCATATTCCATAAACGGTTGAAAAATATGCATTGATGAATTTTTAAACAAAATTGGTATGAACCAGATTGCAAAGGTCAACGCATATACCATCTTTCTTTCGTGTATAGATATTGCCAACGCAGCTCCCATCATTCCCAAAACACCGGCAAATATTGCCGTTATAAGAATGTAGACTATATTCGTTGTCAATGGATGTGTATAGCTTATTTCAAAAAGAAATGTTTCTGCCATGGCAAAACTGTTATATTTCAATGGTTCTGCATCAAACGGTGTATTTGTTCCCCCATTAAATACTATTTGTGAAAGTATAAGATTTAATCCCAGTCCTACAAATACAATTGTAAATGAGACAATAAAGGCTGATTTCATTTTTTGTAAAATATATTTATTTTTTCCCATTTTACATATCAATATATTCTTATATCCTGTAATATAATCAACAATACTCTCTTCTCCCACTATTACAAGCAAATATAATGGTAAAAACCACAGATAAATCATTTGAAATATGTGTCCTTGTGAATAGCATGATAAAAATGTGACATATAACGGATAGGGTTTCCCCATTTCTCCATTAATTTTAATAATATCCTGATAATAAATCTGTACAATATCCAAAATTGGAATTACGAGCATAAAAATTATCATTCCTATACTTTTTTTATCACTTATAATTCTGTTTAATTGCTGTCTCATTTTTTCCTTTCCTTGTATTTTTTACTACCGCATTGTTACCATAGACGTCTATGCTTATATAGTATCTCATATTTCTGAAAATTCGACTTAATTTATTATGAAAATTTCTGAATTTTTCATTGTCATGTACATCCAAGCTTCAGATTTCTTCAGAATTTTTCAGATTTTATTAAGCGCATATTGTGTTTTTATGTGCTATTATATTTATATCACTTTTGTTTTTACAATAAATCTTATTCATTTATATAAGGAGCAGCTTGTATGGATAAACTACTCATTATCGAGGATGACGAAACAATCAGAAATGCACTTAGAATTTTGCTTGAAAATCAAGGTTACTTCATCGAAGAAGCGCATGACGGTGAAGAAGGGCTCCAAAAATTTGACTCAACCTTTGATCTGCTGATTATTGACATAATGATGCCAAATATTTCCGGCATTGAGGTATGCCGCAAAATCAGGGAAAAATCATATGTTCCGATTCTCTTTTTGACAGCCAAATCTCTTGAAACCGATAAAATGGAAGCCCTTTCCGCCGGAGGGGACGATTATCTTGTAAAACCATTCTCCTACGTGGAGCTGATAGCGCGTATTCAGGCTCTTATCAGAAGATGTCGCGTCTACGACAATGCAGATGCATCAGACACCACCGCTTCATCCACTATTGAACGATGTGGCTTAACCTTATACACAAAATGCAACAATGTCAGTTACGATGGCAGACAGCTTGCTCTCACGGATAAAGAATATCAGATTCTTCTGCTGTTAATTTCTCATCCGACAAAGACATTTTCAACACAGAATATATTTGAAAGCGTCTGGAATGAACCGTATACACAGTTTTCCAATAACACCATTATGGTTCATATTAAAAATCTGCGCAATAAGCTTGAAGCCGGCTGTGGCTGTGCCCACCTGATTAAAACAGTGTGGGGAAAGGGATATAAATTTGAAGAATAAATTTAACGGATATAAGGAATACATAAGCAGCTTATTGATTTCATTTTTAATAGCTTTGTTGATTTCAATTACTGTATTTACAGCTATATACCTTTGCGGGAATAAAATAATAAATGAATATGTAAACTCCGACAGCTATATTTACAATACACAAGCTGCGTATATTACAGACTTTCAAAAATATGTGTCTGACAATAAGGTTTCGTCAAACGATTTTAAAAGCATTGATACATGGATTCAAAGAGAAAAGCCCGAATTTTTTCTCATATCCATTGATAATGAAACACATTACGTTTCAACAGAATTTTTATGTCTCAAAAAGCCCCAAAATCTATCATTATATAATCAGAAAATATCTGTTTACCTTAAAGCGTTAAACTTTAGTGACAGAACAGCTAAAATTTTTATATACAATAACTATCAGGAAAAATATCTCAAAGCTTTGCTTATTTGTGATGCTCTCTTCACTTTAATTACAGCAATAATGATTTTGTTTTTCATTTCCAGACATATTCTCATGCAAATACATGGCACTTTAAACGTTGTCGAGCAGTCTGAAACCGAATTGATCAATGAAAAAAATATGCTGATACGAAGCATGGCACACGATATCCGCACTCCTCTCGCAGGGCTGCAATCATACGCTGAAATTATCAAAATGGAAAATAAAAAGGGTGCGATTCCCACTGAACACATAGATGTGATTTTCAATAAAATATGCGAAATAAAAGGCCTTACCGACCAGCTTTTTGACTATTCACTTGCCTGCAATGAAGAAGCTCTTGAGCTTGATGCTCCTTGCAATATGGAAAGTGCAATAGGTGACTATCTCTCTGAGATGGCTTTTATCCTCCGTGAAAACAGCTTTTCACTTGATATAGAAAAGCTCATATGGAAGGATTTCAAAATCACTGTAAACTCAAACTTTCTCGGACGGATTTTTAACAATATAACAAACAATATATGCAAATATGCAGATAGCAAAGCTCCTGTCTGCGTAAGCTCCATCTACCGGAGTAAAGATGCAGGTATCGAGATAACAAACCATATCGCAGATAAAAGCTCTCTTTTTAATACCACCGGCATGGGTATCAGAAATATTACCCTTATGATGAAGCAGATGAATGGGTGGGCTATTGTTTCACATAATAATACCGAGTTTCGCATTACTCTTTGGTTTTCACGCGCATAAAAACAATCCGCTACACCAAAATCTGGCATAGCGGATTGTTTTATATACATCTATCTATTTTTATTTATCAAGCAAATCTGTGTAGAAATCTGCGTAATGTGTCTCGCCTGACTTGATGTAGTCAATGGCTGCTGATGGATGCTGATTTAAGCGTCCTGTGAGCAGGTATGGAATATCGTAGCCCCATACAGCACCGCTCTCCTTGAGTGGAAGCATATGCTCTTCGATGAATTTGAGTACAGGGAATACATTATATTTTGGATTTTTGAGGAAGCTGAGTAAAAGCTCCATCGCACAGTTTCCTGCGCCTCGTCCCATGCCCATCATTGTTGCGTCCAACAGGCTGACTCCCCGGGCTGCTGCCTCTATGGTGTTTGCAAATGCAAGCTGCTGATTGTTATGTGCATGCATTCCTACGAACTTTCCGTTTGCCTCAGCAATTTCTGTGTATTTATCGGCAGTGCGGCGAATCTGCTCAGGGTAGAGAGCTCCGTAGCTGTCTACGATGTATATGCCGTCTGCAGAGCTCTTGGCAACCATGTCAAGTGCCTGATCAAGGTCTGATTCCTGTGTATTTGAGATAGCCATGATGTTGCAGGTTACCTCGTAGCCCTTGGACTTGGCATCCTCAATCATCTCGATTGCTGCTGGCATCTGATGTACATATGTAGCCACACGCACCATGTCAATCACACTGTCCTCGCGAGGGAGAATATCCTTCTTGTAGTCACATCTGCCGACATCCGCCATGACAGAAATCTTCATATCAGAGTTGTTGTCTCCGACTATCTCACGGATAGCTGCCTCATCACAGAACTTCCATTTGCCGAATTTATTTACATCAAAAAGCTCCTTAGATGCTTTATAACCAAACTCCATATAGTCGATGCCTGCCTTTACGTTTGCACGATAAAGAGCATTGATAAAATCATCTGTAAACATAAAGTTGTTTACCAGTCCTCCATCCCTAATGGTAGCGTCAAGCACGCGGATATCAGGGCGTGCTGTCATTAAATCACCTTTCTGAGCCATTTTTGTTTCCTCCAAGTATAAATATTATTGTAACAAATATAAATATTACTGTAGCTTGATGTTACAATTTAAAGTTTTAATGCTTCAACGCTTTAAAGCATATAAGTATAATAACACAATTATTTAAAATTGCAAGTAAAACTTTACTTTTTTTTATCAGACTAATATAATGAATGAGGTTGTAATACAATATCAAAGGAGGACTATATGATTTCTTATTTGACTTCGGCAGATATGTCGATAATAGCTTTCATCGGAGTGATTTTTGCATTCGCACTCACATGTATTGCTATTGCAAAATTAAATAAATTATTACCAAAGGATCTCGGCAGACAGTTTGCTGTGGACGGAAAGCTTTCAGCCGGGAAGCCGAGAGGCGCCGGTATTATCTTTATATTCACATTTGTGATATCGGCAGTGCTTTTCTCACAAATCAATGTAGAGATTGCCATTTATCTTGTGCTTATAGTTATTGAGATGCTCACAGGCTACTTTGACGATGCGGCAGAAAAGCCATGGGGCGAGTATTTAAAGGGCGCACTTGATTTTGCGGTTGCCATTGTTGTGGCAGTTGTGTATCTGCATTTCAACTCAAGCACAATCACCTTTGCCATATTTGGCGGCTCTGTAAATATTCCACCTGTTGTGTTTGGAATACTCACAGTCATCTTAGTCTGGGTATCAATCAATGTCACAAACTGTTCAGACGGTGTTGATGGTCTTTCCGGAACACTTACCATCATTACCATAATGACTTTCTTCGTGCTTGATTCAGTGCTCAAAATAGCTGACAGCTTCAACTATTGTATTTTATTATTTGCGGTATGTCTGCTCGGATATCTGTGGTACAATGCCACACCAAGCAAGCTTTTGATGGGTGATGCGGGCTCAAGAGCCATGGGTATATTCATAGCTATTTGTGCGCTTAAATCACAAAGCCCATTCATCTACATACTGGCAGCCCTCGTGCTTATCATCGACGGTGGACTTGGACTCGTAAAGGTTTCTCTTCTTAGATTTTTGAAGATACATATTTTAAAGAATACCACAACTCCTATCCATGACCACGTCAGAAAGAAGCTCGGCTGGTCAAATGCACAGGTTGTTTTCAGATTTGCAATTATCCAGATTGTTGTGTCACTCGCAACGGTTTATCTGGCGATGATTTAACAGTTTTAAAACCATATAAAACAAAAGCCGGAGTCTGACAATTTGTCGGCTCCGGCTTTTACTTCTTTCGGCTCGTAACTGTGAATGTACCAAACAGTTACATACTTATATAATTTACTGTGTGGACTCCTTTAACACTACCTCATACGGCAGAAGTGTCCTGTTCTCAGTCTCTTCACCCTCTATCTGTCTGAGCAGATTCTTACAGGCTCTTGCTCCAAGCTCCTTTGAATCAAATGAAAGCGATGTAATGGACGGCACATTATTTTCCAGCACTGAGCTGTTGTAAAATGAAGCCACCTTCACCTGCTGCGGCACCTTTATATGCCTTTCGCGGAGCCGTCTCATGGCCTGCGCACAGACTGCATCATCCATACACAGCAGACAGTCGCAGCCTCTGTCAATTGCATCATCTACAGCCTTTTCGACATATGCTTTCCCTTCAAGGTTTAAAAATACAAGATTGTCATTTATTTTCTTTCCAAACTGCTCATGGGCATCCACTACGCCTGCGTATCTGGTCTGATTTACAACAATATCCTCGCTTCCACCTAGAAGCGCCATATTTTTCATGCCACGCATGAGCATAATTGATGTCAGCTCCCTGCAGGCACTTCTATGGTCATGGTCAATCTGCTTTACATCCTTATATTTGCATGAGCCAGCTGTAACAAACGGTATCCTGCGCTCCTGCAAGAATGTCACCTGTGGATCATCTACCATCGTGCGAAGCAGCACCACTCCATCCACCTTATGATTCTGTATGATACGCCTAAGCCCCGCCATATCATTGCCTGAGCCTATACAAAGTAAAAGGTCGTATTCCATCATACCTGCTATCTCCTGAATCCCCATTATAGCTTCCTGGAAAAAAGGCAGATCGACAAGTGCATAATCCCCCGGCATCACCACACATATATTAAATGTCTTTGACTGTGCAAGCCCCCTGGCTATTACATTAGGTTTATAATCATGCTCCTGTATATATTCAAGCACTCTTTTTCTTGTTGCAGCGCCTATCCTGCCCTTCCCCGATATAGCCCTGCTTACTGTTGTCTTTGAAACGCCAAGTGCCTCTGCTACATCTGATATCGTGATATTGTTACTCATTCTGCCGCCTCTTTCATCTAAATGCGATTAATCACTGAACAACTTTTATTTGTTGCGCAACTCTATTGCTTTTCATTATAACCTATCTTCATACACTTGTCATCCCAGACATGCAATTTTTGCGCAACTGACTCATTCTTCCACGCATATTCGCTCAACATTTTGTTTTCTGATTATTTAATATTTACACCATTCATTTACTAACGTATATTTATGGTATAACTATTGGAGGTACATATAAATGAATTTTAACGAAATATTATATGGTGTGGCATATTACGACGAATATATGCCTTACGACCGCATAGAAACAGATTTTAAGATGATACGCGATGCCGGCATGAATGTTATCAGGATTGCCGAATCCACCTGGAGCACATGGGAGCCTAAGGAGGGAGTATTTGATTTTACACACCTGCACCGCATGCTTGACTGCGCAGCAAAATATAAGCTGAAGGTCATTGTCGGAACACCTACATATGCTGTTCCATCATGGCTTGCAAAAAAATATCCCGATATTCTCGCTGTAACACATAACGGCAAAGAGCTCTACGGCCACCGCCAGAACATGGATATCACAAACCCTGACTATCTGCACCATGCACAGATTATCATTGAAAAGCTCATGGAGCAGGTAAAGGACTACGACTGCGTGATCGGCTTCCAGCTCGACAATGAGACAAAACCTTATGACACCTGTTCCAAATACGCACAGGCTAAATTTGTAGAATATCTGAAGAATGAATTTCCTGACATTGACGAGTTTAACAGGGAGTTTGGACTTGATTACTGGAGCAACCGTGTGGATGACTGGGATGCCTTTCCTGATATCCGCGGCACCATAAATATGAGCCTTGATGCGGAATACAAAAAATTCCAGAGAAAGCTCGTGACAGACTTTTTTGCATGGCAGGCCGATATCGTCAAAAAATACAAGAGAGATGACCAGTTCATCACTCACAATTTCGACTTTGAATGGCACGATTACTCTTACGGCATGCAGCCGGAGGTCAATCAGTACGAGGCTGCCAAGTGTATGGATATCGCAGGCTGCGATATATATCACCCTTCCCAGAGCAGTCTGAGCGGCCGCGAGATTACCGCCTGCGGCAATATTGCAAGGGGCATAAAAGGTGATAATTATCTGGTGCTTGAGACCGAGGCAGCCGGAAATCACCCATGGCTTCCTTATCCGGGACAGCTGCGCCTGCAGGCCATAAGTCACATCGCAAACGGTGCATGCATGGTTGAATACTGGCACTGGCATTCTATCCACAATGCCATAGAAAGCTACTGGAAGGGCGTGCTCTCCCACGACCTTAGACCGAACCGGCTTTATAAGGAGTGCAGTGTTATCGGAAACGAACTAAAAAAATACGGACACAGGCTGGTCAATTTAAAAAAGACAAACAAGTTTGCGGTTATTGCTGACAACGCTTCTCTTACAGGGCTTAATGAATTTAAGCTGAACAACGAAAGCGACTCCAATTACAATACCGTTTTCAGATGGCTTTGCGATGCCCTGTATCTGATGAACATTGAGTACGACGTGATTCCTGCCGATCCGGCACTTTTTGCTTCATATGAAAATATACTTGTGCCTGCACTCTATAGCGCAACAGATGAGGTGCTCAATGCCTTAAATGAATTTGTTGCAAACGGTGGCAATATGGTGGTGACGTTTAAATCTGCTTTTTCAGATGAACACCTTAAAATACGCCATGACGTGCAGCCTTATATTATAAACAAGGCTCTCGGCATACAGTACGATGAGTTCACCCTGCCTGACGATGTCACCGTAAGTTGTGGCGGCAAATCATCAAAAGCGCGTGACTGGATGGAGATGGTCGACTGTACCACTGCCACACCTGTTGCTATGTATGAGCACAAGCACTGGGGAGTACACGCTGCTATCACCCAAAACAGCTATGGCCGTGGCCGTGCCATGTATCTTGCCACACTTTTTGGTGAGGACACGCTGATAGAAGCCCTAAAGCTTTTCTTCGGCGAGCAAAAAAATGAATTTGACGCTTCTTATCCCGTTGTCATAAAGCGCGGCACCAATATGCAGGGAGAAAAAATCATTTATCTGCTTAACTACTCGGATGATGAGCAGACTGTTACCTGCCATGCAGACGGTCTCAAGAAGCTTTGCGATGACAGTACCGTATCAGCAGGCGATTGTATAGCTCTTGCACCATGGGATTTTAGCATTCTTTATGCAGATTAGCCCACAGGTTATATCCTATGCTTTTTGCTGCAGATAAATATTTCACAAAAAGCTTACTATATAAGGTCTTAATTATTAATTTTTTCATAAAATTTATTAAGTCTTTTGTTTTGGTGTTGTTTGAATTATTTTTCAGTGTTATAATTTCAAGCGGATTAAAAAGGTGGTTTTATGAAGAAAATACAGAATAAGCTTATAGAGCTTTTCAACCGCTACAAGCATGTGTGGATTTTATCATACTTTATCATATATCTGACCTGGTTTGGATATTTAGAGCGCACTGTTACCACACATTATCACTTGATTCATCTTCCGATAGATGATTATATACCGTTTTGTGAATACTTTGTTATTCCTTATATCATGTGGTTTGGCTATGTGGCCTTTGGAATTGCTTTCACGGCATTACATGACAAAAAAGAATTTTACAGACTGTGTGCGTTTTTATATACCGGTATGACCGTATTTTTGGTTATATCAACGCTCTACCCGAATGGTCACAATTTAAGACCTTATTATTTCACGCACCACAATATGTTTACAGCGCTTTGCGAGTGGCTTTACTCCACTGACACACCGACGAACCTGTTTCCGAGCATCCACGTATACAATTCGCTTGGCATTCATTTTGCGGTGATGCACAGCAGCTATTTCAAGGATAAAAAGCACGTTCAGCATGCATCCTTAGTGCTTTGTGTTCTGATTATACTGTCTACCATGTTTATCAAACAGCACTCAGTATTTGACGTTTCTACAGCCTTTATGCTTGCTTTCGTTATGTACAATGTGGTCTACATCAAAAACTGGATGCATCTGCCACAGAAGAGCGGAAGCTTCCAGGATGCGGCAAACAGCAAGGTTCGTGTTTGATTTAATGATTGCAGCTTTCAACTCAAAAAGACATCAGCCGGAATTTACACCGGTTGATGTCTTTTTATATTTCACTCATAAGAATGCATGACTCTCACAGTCTGCATATCTGTCCTGTTATCTCACTCTCTCCCTGCTGTAGTCGAGCACCTTGTCCACAGTTGATTTTATTTCTACTGAATTTTTCCTCTGAGTCGAAATTTCTGCATATGCATCCTCTATCTGCAGCTTATTGCGCTCCTCAAACTTGATAATCTCCTCCTGTGTATTGCGGATGGACACAATCTGCTGTCTGCATGCTTCTATCATGTCAACTGAAATCTCATCACACTGTGAAAACACATGATTGAGCTCCACTCCCTGCTTCATGAGCTTTGTCGTGGCAACATTGTTGTCCTTTAGAAGCCCTACAAGGTGGCTCACCTGCTCTTTAAGTGCACTAATCTCAGCTTTTGCTTCTGAAAGCTCCTGTTCAACAGCATCAATTGCACTGTCATATGAAACAGATGCCTCCCTTATGCTCTCAGCAGCCTCCACGAACAGCTTTCCCTGCTCTCCCAGCATGCCCGCCTCTATAGCAGCATTGAGTGAGAGAACACTCATCTGCTTATTCTGCTCCTTCATCTGCGCAGCTATATCCGCACAGCTGTCCACATGCTCCTCAAGCCTGTCCGATGTCTCTGACAAGCTCTTGGCCGGAGCTGTAAAATGCTTATTGTTTTCGACAAGCGCACATGTATCCTCATGCTGTGTGGCAATTGCCTTTGCCGCACTCTCAAGACTTGTAAGATTATCCGCAGCCGCCTTTACACACTCTGTAAAGCTGTCGTTTAAGGCTGATATGGCATCCATGCTGTCCTTTGAAAATTCCACCACATTATTTGCATTATCATTCAGCTGCTTAAGGGATGACTCCTCAAGCTGTCTTGATTTCTCCAGCTCATCAAAATCAGCCTCTATAAGCTTTGACTTTGCATTTACGTTCTCGAAAAATCCCCTGTCATTATCCAATTGTTCCTTCATATACGCTAATTCCTCAGCGGATATTTTTGCTCTGTTCCCAAACACTGATCTATTCTGCCACTCAAAATGTGTTCAAATATACTCAAACACATCGAGAAATTAAAGTCCTTGCGGATACTTCTTACTGCTTCGATGTGTATGCTTTGGCGATTGTAAACAATACGCTACTCACAAGTTCGTGTACACTCCACAGTCGTAAATTCCTGCGATAGCCCGCAGTACATACTTACGTTTGCGTTTATTATGCAACTTCGTAAGTTAAAGCATCTCTTAGATTAAGAGCAGCATTGAAATCCCTATCCTCAACATAACCACAATCACAACGATATATTCTATCTGAAAGCTTCAAATCTTTCTTGATAGCACCACAGCAATGACATATTTTGGATGATGGATACCATCTGTCTACGACTCTTAATTCAATACCATTTTCATCACATTTTGCTTTAAGCTTGGTTCTAAATTCATAGAACTTCTGTGACGCAACAGCTTTTGAAAGATGTCTGTTCTTCATCATTCCTGATACATTCAAATTTTCAATAGTTATATAAGATGGCTTGGTTTTCACTATCTCAGCTATTGATTTATTGATATAATCAGTACGGATATTATCTATTTTATGATGAAGTCTTTGTACTTTGAGCTTTTGCTTTTGTATATTCTTTTGAGTGGACTCTCCTTTCTTTAAGTTCTCATATTTTCGTGAGAGACATCTTTGTTCTCTACGCAGTTTCTTTTCCAATTTTTTAATTCTTGTTGACTTATTGATATTTTTATAAGTTTTACCATTGGAAACAATCGCCAAGTCTTTTAAACCCAAGTCAATTCCTATACCACCATTGCTATTATTAGCAATCTTAACGTCGGGAATTTCTACAAGAACTGACACATAGTATCTGTCTGCTTTGACGGATACTGTACCGCTTTTGATTTTCCATCCGTCTTTAGTTGTTGGTATATAACCTTTTTCTTTAATGCGTACCCAACCTAAAGTGGGTATGTTCAACCTATGTCTCTCACATCTACAGTCTTTAGTATTGTTCTTTACGAAATACATTTTTACATCAGATTTACCTTTCTTTTTGAAATTAGGAAAAGCGCTTTGATGTTTAAAAAATCTTGTAAATGCAGTACATCCATCCTCAATAGACTTTTTTACAGCTTTTGAATATGCTTCTTTAATCCATATTTTATCAGGATTATTAGGAATATACTCATTATTAAGCCATACGCTGAAACTCTTGCCAGTCATAAACTTTTCACCGTTATCATATAAAGTTTTGTTATGATCGAGATAGAAGTTATAGACATACCTACAAGTGCCAATAGTCTTGTTAATCTTGATTTTTTGCTCAATCGTCGGACTTATTTCCGTCTTGAAGCTCTTTAGCAATTTCCTCATCCCTTTCTATTTGTTTTTTATACTTACGAAGTCCATACAACCTGCAAGAGAACACATTAAGTATAGAAACAATATCCTGTACGAGTTCTTCCTGTGGTGATAGTTCTTCGTTGTTCACTACCACAATGCTTGTATTAAACTTCATACAGAATTTTTCAAACCAATCGTAACCAAATCTGATAAATCTATCTTTATGAGTTACTATTATGGTTTTTATTTTCTGTTCCATTACTTCATTTAATAATTCATTCCACTTTTTACGATTGTAATTAAGACCACTTCCATAATCCTCAATACACTGGTCTATAATAATACCTTTAGCATTACAAAACTGTCGCAAAAATGCAACTTGATTCTGTAAATCATCTTTTTGATTTCTTGTAGACACTCTGGCATAAATAACTACCTGACGTTTATCATTTTCAATATTTATGCCTTTGAATTGAAGGTACTGGTCATAGGTATAATAACGCCTATCAGTTGGAGTTCGATTTGCCTTTAAAGTTCCTTCTCTGTCCCAGCGTTGCAATGTCTTAACAGACACACCTAACAGTTCAGCAAAATCTTTTGGCTTATAATTTGTGATATTTGATGTATTCATAATAATTTACTCCTTTGAGTATATTTAAACACATTTAATCACATTTGACAATATATTCAATTACTTATTTTTTCCTTCTTGACAGCCTTAGCTGTTTTCTTCTTATTATAATGTATTTAACATGATGATAGCAATACGACTTCTTTCCCAATTTATAGCAAAATGCCGCACCCGAAGGTGCGGCATCTAAGAGGTTTATAAAATGTTTAGTTTAAAACTGTTTTATTTGCAAGCTTTTTTCTTGCGATATGTAGCTGCTGTGATTGCAACCATTGCGAGTCCAAGTAAGCATACATATGTAGCTGCTTCATTGTCATCGCCACTCTTTGGAGCTGCTTTTTTGGTTTCAATAGCTGCCTTATCTGTTACGGAAATAACTCCATCTTTCTTTGCTGGTGTTGGTGTTGGATCTTTCTTGCCCGGGTCTGCCGGTGTTGGATCTACTGCTTTCTTCACCTCGGTAAGAATGACTGTTCCACCATCCTTTGCTGCCGGAATGGTAACTGTTACAGTCTTATCACTTCCTACAGTATAGGTAGCACCGCTGTATAAATCCTTTACCTCTGTTCCTGCTGCTAAGCTAACCGGAACTTTTACTTCTTTTACGGTATCCTTGATATTCATACCAACATATAAGGTTGTTCCTCCATAGGATCTTGAAACTACATCATAGCATTCCTCATCAGAACCTGCCACAACTGTTCTGCTTCCTCTTGCAAATACATCTGTGTATGCATTACGGATTCTCAGCAAATTCTTATAATGCTGATATGTGACATTGTCTTTTGTTGCCAGAGAGAAATCCATGTCATATCTATTTGTCTGATATGGATAATTATTTAATCCACTTAAACCAACTTCTTCACCATAATAGATAACCGGAATACCCTTTGCAGTAAGCTGTAAGGTAGCCGCTACTAACGCTGCTGATGTTGCCTGATCCTCGGTATATCCTTTTCCTTTCATTAAGGCAGCCTTAAATCCATCTTCATCATGACTGCTTAAGAACTGACCTGTCATGTATGTGTTATTAAGTGCTGAATTTCTTGCAGAAAGGAATTTCTCTACAGAAGAAATATTGCCACTTACAAAGCTTGTTGCCTGGTCATTAAAATCGAAATCAAGGTCTGCATCCATCTGACCAGTACCTAAGGTACTGCCATTTGATGCATATCCTGCGCCAAAATATTCACCAATCATCTTGAATGATCGATTTACTTCTGTTGTAGAATTCTTAAGTGCTGCCCATGTTGTGCTGTCAACATGTTTTACTGTATCTACACGGAAATAGTCAACACCATAATCCTTCATCCATGCAGTCTGCCATTCTACTAATTTTGCTCTGACATCTGCATTCTCTGTTGCAAAATCCGGCATGCCACTCTGCCATGATTTAATATCTCCTTCACTGACACTCTTATCCCTTATCATATCAGCAAATGTTGATTCTGTACCATATCCAGCATGATTTACAACAATATCAACCATAATACGCATACCACGCTTGTGCGCTTCGCTAATCATAGTCTTAAATTCTTCTGTTGTACCAAGTGTTGGATTCAATTTTGTAAAATCACTTGCCCAGTATCCATGGTATGCTGCATTATAAGGAACATCGTCTTTACCCTCATCTGTTACAGCTACACCCTGAATATTCTTTACAATTGGTGTAAGCCAGATTGTATTTACTCCTAAATCCTGTAAGTAATCTAACTTAGCTGTTACACCTGCAAAATCTCCACCATGATACAGTCCCGGATTGTCTCCGAATGTATCTGCACCACTTGCTTTATTGTTAGATTCATTGCCATCAAAGAAGCGGTCTGTCATCATAAAGTAAACAACAGCTTCATCCCAGTCGAAATCTTTTTTGTTTTCCTTCACACGGTCTGTAATTTCAACATCAACTGTAGTACTGAATTTATTACCATACTGGTCTGTTACAGTAATTGGTAATGTTTTAGTACCTAATGTTGTATCTGTTGTTGCAGAAATTGTAACAGCCTGCAGTTCTGGTTCAATTGGCATGGCACTACTTCCACCAAGTGAAGAAACATCAATACTTGCACTTGCTACTTCAAGTTTCTGAGTGTCTGTATCAGCCTGTTTAACATTAAACTTAACCACATTATTCTCATTGTAGTTAAATGACTTATTCATAACTTCTGCTGTAACTGTTGCATTTAATTTATAGTATTCAAAATATGAGTAATCTGCCTTATTGTACTTTTCTCTATTTGAATTGAATGCATCTACAACATAAGTTCCATTTGCATTGTAACGATAATGTGTTTTGCCATCTGTTAAACCGCTCTTTACATACTCAAAACGCTTTGTTTTATCATTGTATGTCATTGGATACTCTGTTCCGTTTACGTCAACAGATACTTTCATATCCTTTAATGTGCCATCTACAAATGCAGAATCATCACGATAGTAATATGATACCTGTTGTTTTTCTGCATCTACTTCATAGCCAACATTATATGGCATAGCAATTTCCGGCTCACTGCCGGCTTTCATGCTGGCGTATATAACCTTCTGGTCAGAAGGGAATGTAACTGAATGGTCTCCACCATCTTTAATCCATGGGTCACCTGTTGAATCTAAGGCAATACAAAAATCAACCTTTGTACAAGATGGTTTTGCCGGAATTGTTACTGTCCATTTATCTCCACCTACGTATGTAAAATCGGTTAATGCTGAAGCATATCCTGATGACCATGTATAGAACTGTGGTGTAATACCTTTTTCTTTTAATCCCGGATTCTCATAATCCAATACAAGGTATCTCTTTTCCGTTGGTTTGATTACAGGTTTCTTATGAACCGGATTTGAACCATCCACATAATATAATACTTCATTCTCATCACCGCTTATTGTAAAAGAACGATCTGCAGCATCAGAGCCGCCATCCCATCCCTTTGTGTTGTCATAGCGTGCCTTTAATCCTACATCTTTTCCTACATAACTGCCGCCAACTGTAATGGTCTGTTTAAACCATGTCACATCATTATCAGCATCATAATATGTTCCGTTAAAAACATAGGAACCGTCTAATCCTGCATTCCACATCCACAAATCAACTTTTCCCATGTCTGTGTCTGTTGATAAGTCTTCATTGTAATAATAAATTGTAAATGTATGGTCTTTAACCGGTGCCTCCCAGCTGTCCGGTGCTGTTTTATATACGGTTGTATCCTTACCAGCTTTGGTTCCTGTAACCCAGAGCTCAGTACTTGTTGATGTTACAGAGACATCAATATTATCCGTCTGTGTTGCTTTATTATTAAAAATACAGCTGAAATTCTGTTTTACATCCTGTGTATATACTACATCATACCATCCGGAATGGTCAGCATTTTCTTTAATCTGTCCGCCCGGCCAGTCTTTTCCAACACCTGCTCCTGTTGCAGATTTATCTGCTCCCCACATATAATTGTAAATAGTGCTTCCCATTCCTGAAGCAAGATAATGAATGGTTGTAACATATTTCCAATCAGCAGGTTTTGTCTCTGACAGAGAACCATCGAACCAGTACTCTGCTTCTGCCTTTCCTTTTGTAGAAAGTGTTACGTCTTTTAACTGTTCTCCATGTCCATCATTATTTAAAATGAGATTATAATCTGTACTGTTATCCAATGTCAGATGCATTGTATACCAGCCATCATGACCTTTTGCTGCAGTCATGGTTTTTCCCGGCCATTTACCTGCCGGATTATTAGATCCCTGATAAATATATGCCGCAACATCATCGCCTAATGTGCTCTTATAATTAATTGTCAGATCACAGGTTGTCTGAGTCCCTGGCAATTCAGGAACCGGTGTTTTTCCTTCTGCATCAAGGTAATATGCAAAATTGCTTCCATCCTTGGCAATATAATATACATCAATTGGTGTATCACCAGTATACTGTGTTAATTTTGCATCATTTGCAGGATTCTTTGTATTTGCAGTATTATTAAAATCTAAAAACTGAAATCCTTTTGCATCTGTTTTGACGGTAAGATAATAATCTATGTCGCCCTTTGTATTTGTTGCTGTTCCTTTACTGAAGAAATAACCTTTTGCTCCTCCCCAGCCTGGAATTTCTGTTGATTTTCCACCGTTCGCGTCATTGCTCACTTCAATGGAATTGTGGTCCCAGAACTGTACCGCCGGCTGTTTCCAGCCCCAATTGCTTGGTTCCATAAAGTGAATAGTTACATTCATCGGAGTTGAAGCTGCTTTTACCAAGTTTCCCCCGATTGCCGGAATCATAGTCAAAATCATAGCAAGTACAAGTACCACACTAAAGATACAGCTTACTATGCCATGTTTCCTGTGAAAGCGTTCTTTTAACTTTCTCATATTTCCTCTCCTTTTCTTATTTTGTTTGTACGAAAATTTCCTTTCGCACGTTTTCGTACTTATATTATAATATTTTCGTTGGTTTTCGACTATTGGGATAAACAGAGAATTACTTTACAAAATTTTGGTAAAATTTACTATTTATTCATTTTTATGTAATATATGCGAAATCTTTTTAGTACTAAAGGTCCTAGATATAATAGATAATTTTTCATTTGAAATTTTGTGGATTATTTTTTTAAATCGTTTCTTATATATGACATGATTATATAGCATAATGGTGGAAGCCTCATATTATTTCATACAAAAAGAGCCTGCACATTTCTGTGCAAGCTTCTTTTGAAAACTAAAACCGAAAACTAAAAATTAAAATAATTATATTGTTTTTTAATTATATATTAAATTATATATTTAATCTTTAAATCAACTATCCCCAGATGATTTCCTCCTTGGCGGCCTCCACATTTTCCTCGGAATGCTCCACTTCCTTTGAGAAGATCCTTGCCACCTCCATCTGGTTCTCTATGGTGAAGCTGCCACCGTTTTTGTAGAAGCGAGTGGCGTTCATATCCCTGACTATCATGGTAAACATGACGCTTAAATATGCATAAACCATGATATTTGAGTCATAGATGGCATTCATGATATATCTGAATGTAAAGTATACAAGAAGCTGCTCAATATCGTTTTCACGGTAATCGCCGCTATCCATGTACTCCTTCATGCGCTTTTCATAATCAGCCTCTGTGAGGACTGTCTGCATATCATCCTTGAAATCCTGCCATACCTGACGCAAAAGCTCCATCTCATTGATGATACCGAAGCGGATATCAAAATGCTCATATGAGAAATCATTAAACGAAAGCCAGTCAATATGCTTTTCAACATCGTTTTCGCTCAGCTTCTTCTGGTACTCATTTGCCCTGTCAAGGTACTCCTCCACGCGCGCTCCGATTGGCTTTGTCCTGTCCTGGAGTATGGCGATCAGCTCGCGCTGCACCTCCTCGAAAAAGGCAGCCTCCTCCTCTGTAACGCCCTGGTCGTCATCGCTGTCTCCAAAAAGCTCCTGCTCTACAAACTTAACAGGCTTTGTTTTGCTGAAAAAAATTCGGCAGACCTCCTCGCACGCAAGGCTCAGACACTTCTGCTCCACATTTCTGTACTCTATACCAAACCTCGGGAAATCGGTACACACCTCACTAAGTGATGCCTCGCCCGCCGCTATGTACAAATCACACAGATTCTTGTCGTTTAGCATAATACAGCGGCCGCAATTGTTTGTGCGGATACCGTGCCCGCCATCCTCTGTCTCATACATGCCCTTTCTCAGACGCTCTCCGACCTCTCCCGGCAGTGTCTGATAATACTCATATGAATCCTCATCAATATCAATCTCCCAGCCCAGACAGCAGCTATCCTTGCAGTCTCCGGCTATACAGCTAAACTCTGAAAAATAATCAGGTACACGGACTATCATACTTCTCTCTCCTTCAGTAAATCTTCGTTTGTTGTATCACTGTGCTTATTTCTGAAGCGCGCTTCTATAGCCGCCCAGTCAGGGTCCTCATTTCCCTTGAAAAAATTGTAGCCTATGTATCCGATGCACCACACAAGCCCTGCAAAGGTCGTGGAAAATGCTATCTTTATGATACTCTTAAGCAAAAGCGGAAGCGTCAGCATATCATTGCCAAATGCAATGATAATCACATGAATAGGCTTAATCAGCATAAGCCAGCCGCCCACATAAAGCGCCGCTAAAATCCCGAGCGCATAGCACAGTATTCCTAATAATTTGTCGCATTTTTTCTTCATTTCAAATCCTCTAATCATATTTTCGTAAATTCCAGTATAGACACTTCTCCTGTTGCTCTTGTCTTCTCCATGTCTATCACACGCTGGTTTGCAGAGCCCTTGAATTTGAGCGTAATATCCTTCTGCTCCTCTATAAACGGGCCATCTACCAGAACATCTATCATGGATAAAAGCTCATCCGTATACTCTGTGTGCTTGCGTCCGTTTGCAAGCAGCTCCTCGTACAGATAGCCTGTGTAAGCCCACACATCCTTATTGGGATAGCTCTCCTTGACTCTTCTCATAAACGGCACAAGTGCCTCCTGATTCTCCTCCTCAAACGGATCACCGCCTAAAAGGGTAATTCCCTGCACATAGGCAGGCTTAAGCGAGTCGAGTATCTCGTTTTGTATCTGTTCATCAAACGGCTCTCCATAGTCAAATTCCCATGTCTGCGGCTGAAAACAGCCCTTACAGTGATTTCTGCAGCCTGATACAAAAAGCACAGTGCGGCAGCCCAGTCCGTTCGCTATGTCACAATATTTTATTCCTGCGTAGTTCATACTTTTTCCTCGTATCTGAGATTATAGTTCCATTTAAAAATCGCACTGCCTATTATTATAACATATCCTATCACACTTAGATAGTCCGGTATCTGTTGCAAAAAGACAAAGCCCAGCAGGGCGGCAAAGACAACCTGCGAATAGTCGAACACCGATATTTCCTTTGCGGGTGCCTTTGTATATGCCTTTGTGATAGAAAGCTGCCCGCCTGTAGCTGCGGCACCTGCAAGAAGCAGCATGACAATCTGATATGCACTCATAGGCTTTGCCCCTGCAAACAGAAACGGAGCTGTCACTATACATGAAAATACCGAAAAGCACATAACTATCACAGGGCCTCTCTCTCCCTGCTTACCGAGCTTTCGCACAAATGTATACGCAACACCTGCGCCAAAACCTCCTATTACACCAATCATGGCATTAAAAAACTGCACATTCATAGATGGCTTCACCACAAAAACAGCACCTATAAACGCCGTTACCACGCACAGCCACTCTGTCTTGTTTGCTTTCTCCTTAAGCACAAAATATGACATGATTATGGCAAAAAACGGTGACAATTTGTTTAGAATATTGGCATCTGCGATGGCCAGATGGTCAACTGCATAGAAATTGCATATAAGCCCTGTTGTTCCAAAGAAGCTTCGCAGAAAAAGTCCCTTCCAGCTATCCTTTTTTATTTTGAAGCCTTCATCACTTTTTGCAAGTAAGATAACAGCCGCTACTGCTGCTACCGCATTCCTGAAAAAAGCCTTCTGCATGGTCGGCAAATCTCCCGACATCCTCACAAAAAATGTCATCAGGGCAAAAAAGAATCCTGCCATTATGATATATATTATTCCTTGTTTCTTATCGTTCATACTTATAGTATAACGTATTCTGTCAAGAGGGGATAAACAAAACGTCTGCCATTTTGCTCGCAAAAAAGGACCGCCCGGATGAGCGGTCCTTTTAAGATGAAGGGAAAAATATAAAAGAAAATAGTTTTAGTTAATGGTCTGTATCAGCCCTTCACACTTCCCATGGCAACACCACCTACGATGTGCTTTGAAAGAATAAGGTAAACAACTATTACAGGAAGGATAGAGAATGTAATCATCATGTATACCTTTCCCATATCAAATTTCAGGAAATCTGCACTTCTAAGCTGCGCTAACAGGATTGGAAGTGTCTTCCTGTTGTTTTCGTGTAATATAAGTGCCGGAGTGAAGTAATTGTTCCAGCTGCTTACAAACGAGAAAATTGCCTGCACTGCTATTGCCGGCTTCATCAACGGAAGCACGATATGATTAAATGTCCTAAACTCTCCGGAGCCGTCAATTCTGGCCGCCTCAATGAGAGACAACGGAAGTGAGCTCTCCATATACTGCTTCATGTAAAAATATGTGACAGGTGAAGCAATTGTCGGAACTATAAGTGGAATAAACGAATCCATCAGTCCCATGCCTGTTACCAATTTAACAAATCCAAGTGCTGTAACCTGTGTAGGAATCATCATAACCATCAGTATGAAGGTGGAGATGAATTTCTTGGCCTTGAACTCATATGCATGTATGGCATATGCTGTCATTGTCGAAAAATATACACACAGTACTGCACTGCAGGCTGCTACGAAAAGGCTGTTAAGCATACCTCTTATGACCGGAAGTGTGTCATGTAAGAGTGAGTTCCAGTTGTCAAGCAGATGCGTACTCGGAATTGCCGTAAATCCTGACTGGAGCTCTCCGTTTGATCTGGTCGCATTGATTATCATTACGTAGAACCAGAACAGACAGAAGAAAGAGATTATCACAAGCACGATATATGCTAACGCACGTCTGGCATGGATTCCCATACCTTTATTTTTTTTGTTTACATTTGCTGCCATATCGACCTACTCCTTTCTCTTATCATCATTGCCGCTGAGCTTGAATACCGCTATACTAAGTATTGCTGTGATGATAAACAGTATGACTGAAAGTGCACCTGACATTCCATAATCCTTACTGTACAGACGTTTATTTAAGTACATGATAAGTGTCATGCTTGATCTGACCGGATTACCTGTTCCGTTTGTCAAAATCTGTGGTACATCAAAGAGCTGTAAGCCACCGATAAGGGATGTAATGATTACATATATCAGTATCGGTCTAAGGAGCGGAAGTGTTATCTTAAAGAACACCTGTGTGGATGTTGCTCCGTCCACCTCTGCTGCCTCGAATAGCGATGTATCGATTCCAAGCATACCTGCCATAAGCAGGATGGTTGTATTACCAAACCACATCAGACAGTTCATCAATGCGATGAGTCCTCTTGTACTGCCAACATGTGACAGGAACTTGTACGGCTCTGAGATGAAGCCTATCTGCATAAGCAGATTGTTTATAGGTCCACCATCAGCAAACAATGTAAAGAATAACAGCGAAAACGCTGAAGCCATAATCAGATTTGGCAGATATATAACTGTTTTAAAAAATCTTGTTCCCTTGAGCTTTAAGCTGACATCCGAAAACCATGCTCCAAGGAGCAGTGATAAGAATATCTGCGGTATGAAGCACATGATCCAAAGAACCATTGTGTTCTTAAAATACTGCCAGATATCACCGGATGTGAACAATTTTTCATAGTTTTCAAATCCAACAAAGTTTGGTCCTACCTGTGTAAGACCCGACATATAATTTTCAAAAAAGCTGTTGTAAATAGTAGTGATTAACGGTACCAGCTGAAATACTACGTATACAACGATAAACGGAATCAGAAAGATATAGCCCCATTTGTTATATCTGACCGCTTTACCTCCACTCTTTCTCATAATACCTACCTCCCAACTGGTATTGTAGTCAATGGTTATGTAATGCTGTTAACTGATTTTATTGATTTTAAAAATATTACCCCGCCTGCCTGCTTACGCAAGGCAGACAGGGTATTTATTAGTTTATCTTATTAGTTCTATGGTCAATTCATAAACTATCTTATTCTGTAATGTCAGGATATTTCTCAATAACTGCCTTCTTGAAGGTCTCAATAGCTGTATCCTTATCGCAGTTTCCTTCGAAGTAATCCTTCATAGCCTTCTGGAACTCCTCGTTACAGCCCTGGTCATATGCTGAAAGATTGCTTAAGTCAAGAGTCTTAACACCTGCTATATACATTGGTAATGGATTCTGTCCGCCAAGTACTGTACTTGTGTAAGGCTTGTCGTCCTTGCCCATGATTGTTCCGTCTGCAAGACCATCCATAACTGTGCTGTTGTTTACGAAATCATCATCCTTAACAACGATATCCTTCATGATATCATCGTCTGTTGTCATCTTGAGCATGATATCCTTTACAAGGTCAGCATTGTCTGTTCCCTCTGCTGCACAGATCCATGTACCGCCCCAGAAGAAGCCCTGTGGTCCCTGGGCTGCACCCCAGCCGCCCTGGTTTCCGATAGAACCTGACTCATCTGCTGCCATTGAGAAGTTTACTAACCATGCAGGTCCAAAGTATGAGAATACTTTTCCTTCCGGATAGAATCCCTTCTTCCAGTCATCTGACCAAAGATCTGCTGTTCCTGTCTCGCCTGCGTCTACAAGCTTCTTAGAATCATCAACCCACTTCATGATGTTGTCATCAATCTGAATTTTCTTGTCATCGCTTACCCATTTCTTAGAAACGTTGTTAGAGTATACACGGTATGTATCGTTTGCTGTAGATGTCATCTTGTAGCCTGCTGCTTTCATCTTCTCAGCTGTAGCATTGAAAGTATCCCAGTCAGCTACTGACTTCTGAACCTCATCCGGATCATCTGTTCCAAGTACCTCTTTTGCTGCTGCTCTGTTATAGAAGAGAACACCCGGGCAGCCCTGCCATGAAAGACCCTTTAAGTTGCCATCTGAGTCAGTAACGACATCCTGTGTGTACTTGTACTGCTTAGAGATATCGCTGTCTGTGATTCCTAAATCCTTGATTGGCATTGTGTAATCAGAATCTACATATTTAGGTGCGTAGTCAGCCTCTACCAGGAAGAGATCAATCTTGTCATCTGCTGATGCATCAGCCTGCTTCAAAAGTGTCTCATCAAGGTTGTTCTGGTATGCATTGTTCTCATTAGGTGTAATGTTCCATACTACATCAACATCTCCGATTTTGCCATGTGTTGCATCCACCTTCTTATAATCAGGATAGTGGTCTGTGATACGGCTCTGGAACTCTTCATTCCAGCAGTAGATATTGAGTGTCTTGCCATCGCTTGAGGCTTCAGTTTTTGCATTGTCCTTCTTGTCAGAGTTTCCTGTGTCGGATGTATTTCCGCTGCCACAACCTGCCAATAATGATGCTGCCATTGTTGCGCAAAGTAATGCGCTTACGAGTTTCTTTTTCATAGAAAATCCTCCTTCTCGCTTCAGGTTTAAACCTGTTATTAATGTTAGTAAAAAAGTATTAAAATATATTAAATTCTGCCTACGGACTCCCCCTCCAGCAAAATTCCTTCAACAACAGCTCTCTCCACAAGTGCTGTTTTAGGCTTTTTAATGATGCTTATCAGTCTGTCTGCTGCCTCTCTGCCTATCTTGTCAGTGTCCTGTCTGATAGTGGTAAGCTTTGGGCTTAGCATCTGTGAAACTCTTGTGCCATCGTATCCGGCTATTGATATATCCTCCGGTATCCTAAGGCCTTTGCTTCTTATAACATTGATGCCTCCGATTGCCGCCGTGTCATCCGGATAGATGATACATGTAGGTTTATCAGGTAAATCAAGTAAGTACTCTGTCTGCTTTGCAACATCCTCTGTTTCCAGATACTTTGCTTCCCTGACATACTCCTCAGGAATGTCTATTCCATGCTTCTCAAGTGCCCTGTAATATGCTGCCAGCCTGTCGCGTGTAACACTCGAAAAATCCTGTCCATGTATGTAAGCAATTTTCTTATGTCCCATGCTAATGATATAATCAAGCAGGTCGCCCATGCACTTCACATTGTTGGAGCAGACCGCCGAACAACTGTAATGTACGTGGTCAATCGTGACCACCGGTATGTCGCTGCTCATCAGCTCCTGTACCTCTTTGTCCTGAAACCTGGCACATACGATTACGACTCCATCGAAATTTCTGTACTTACAATGCTCTAAGTATGATAATTTCTTGCCGACCGGACTGGTATTGATAAATGTAATATCATATCCAAGCATCTCAGCCTGTGCCTTGATTCCGTTTAGCACTCCGGCAAAATACTCATGCGTAAGTCCCACTCCAGCCTCATCGAAATACAGTACTCCGATATTGTTTGACTCGTTTGTCTTAAGAACTCTGGCTGCGGCATTGGGAAGATATCCCATTTCCTTAGCTATCTTCTTTATTCTGTTTTTGGTCTCGGCACCAATATCCTTCTGGTCATGTAATGCCTTGCTTACTGTCGCTGTCGAAACACCACATCTTTGTGCTATGTCTTTCAGTGATACCATATCGTTTCCTCATTTCGAATTGATTGCTTAATCGTTTTCGTATCTTTACTATAGCACAAGTTGCCAATTTTGCAACCCCTAATTTACATTTTCAACACTTTTCACACTTTTTACCATCTTGTATTGTGCAGTTTTTATAGTATTACGTTGTATTTTTTAAACGTTTACGTTTTTTGTCTTATATTATACATTCGCAATCGCTTAAGCTATATCATCTCATCAGCATTTTTTACTATAATATGCAGTTTTCTTTGTGTATATGTCATAAAACCATTGTTTTTTGTTGTTTTTCGCTTGATTTTTATATATTTCCAATATATACTTCAATATATAAACAACTTAAACGTTTACGCATTTTTTATAAAAAGGAGATTACATATATGAAATTTGGACACTTCGATGATCAAAACAAAGAGTACGTCATCACCTCTCCAAGGACTCCATTGCCATGGATCAACTACCTGGGATGTGAGAATTTCTTTTCTTTGGTATCAAATACCTGTGGTGGCTACAGCTTCTATAAGGATGCAAAGCTCCTGCGTCTCACCAGATACCGCTACAACAACGTGCCGTACGACAGCAACGGACACTACTATTATATAAAGGATGGCGACACAATCTGGAATCCAGGCTGGATGCCTTCCAAGACCGAGCTTGACTCATACGAATGCCGTCATGGCATGGGCTATTCTGTTTTCACAGGAGCAAAAAACGGCATAACAGCGCAGCTTACTGATTTCGTTCCTATGGGCTCTACCTGCGAGATTAATAAACTCACACTGAAAAACACATCTGATAAGAAGAAAGACTTTTCGGTTTTCTCATATGTAGAGTTTTGTCTGTGGAATGCCATGGATGATATGACCAACTTCCAACGTAACTTCTCTACCGGAGAGGTTGAGATTCACGCCGGTGGCTCACAACTCTTCCACAAGACAGAATACAGGGAGCGCCGCAATCACTATGCTGTATATGCTGTAAATGCCCCTGTGGACGGCTTTGACACAGACAGGGATTCATTTTTAGGTGCCTACGGCGAAAACAGCGCACCATCGGTTGTTGTAAATGATCAGTCTAAGAACTCTGTTGCAAGCGGCTGGGCTCCTGTCGGCTCTCATCACCTGAAGGTAGCTCTTGAGCCGGGTGAAGAAAAAACATATATTTTTGTACTTGGATATGTGGAAAATCCTGTGAACGAAAAATGGGTTGGACGCGCTGAGGATGGAATCATAAACCGAGCTCCTGCCGATGCACTCCTTGCAAGATTTGACACCACCGAAAAAGCCGACGCTGCTTTAGCAGAGCTTAAGGCTTACTGGGATAAGCTGCTTGGTCACTTTAGTATCTCTTCATCGGAGGAAAAGCTTGACCGCATGGTAAATGTATGGCATCAGTATCAGTGCATGGTTACCTTTAACATGAGCCGCTCTGCTTCTTATTTTGAATCAGGCATCGGACGAGGCATGGGCTTTAGGGATTCCTGCCAGGATCTGCTGGGCTTCGTGCATCTGATTCCGGACAGAGCAAGAGAGAGAATACTCGACATTGCAGCCACACAGTTTGAGGACGGCTCTGCTTATCATCAGTACCAGCCGCTCACCAAAAAAGGCAATGCCGACATAGGCTCAGGCTTCAACGATGACCCTCTGTGGCTTATCGCTGCTGCCGCTGCATATATAAAGGAGACAGGCGACTACTCTATTCTCGACGAATCAACACCGTATGACAGCGATCCTTCAAAGGCAACTGACTTTATGGAGCATCTGCGCCGCTCGTTCAACTATACGATCAATCATCTCGGACCTCACGGACTGCCGCAGATTGGACGTGCTGACTGGAATGACTGCCTGAACCTAAACTGCTTCTCTGAGGAGCCCGGCGAGTCCTTCCAGACCTTTGGACCATCTGAAGGACCTAATGCCGAATCTGTTTTTATCGCAGGCATGTTTGTAAAATACGGAAAAGACTATGTAAAAATCTGCAGACACAAGGGACTTTGCGACGAGGCTGATACAGCCCAAAAGGCTATTGAACAGATGGAAAAAACCGTCATGGATGCCGGATGGGATGGCGAGTGGTATCTTCGTGCATACGACCACTACAAGCATAAGATCGGTTCTAAGGAATGTGAGGACGGAAAAATCTTTATTGAGCCACAGGGCTTTTGTGTTATCGCTGAAATCGGAAAGGATGAGGGGCTCTGCCTTAAGGCAATGCAGTCTGTTGAGAAGTATCTTGATACCAAATATGGTATCGTGCTCTTACAGCCGCCTTACCACAGATATCATGTGGAGCTTGGTGAAATCTCTTCTTATCCACCGGGATACAAGGAGAATGCCGGCATCTTCTGCCACAACAACCCTTGGATTTCTATAGCCGAGACTGTTATCGGCCGTGGAAACAGAGCATGGCAGGTATACACCCGGACCTGTCCTGCATACATTGAGGATATCAGCGAGATTCACCGCACCGAGCCTTATGTATACAGCCAGATGATTGCCGGAAAAGATGCGCCTAACTTCGGTGAGGCAAAAAACAGCTGGCTGACCGGTACTGCTGCCTGGACCTTTTTAGATGTCTCACAGTACATCCTCGGTATTCGTCCTGACTACGATGGTCTTATCATAGATCCTTGTATTCCTGACACTATGGACGGCTTTACAGCTAAGCGTGAGTTCCGTGGCAATACCTACCACATTACAGTCCGAAATCCTGATCACGTACAAAAAGGTGTGACAAAGCTCATCGTGGATGGTGCTACTATGGACGGAAACATGATTCCTGCTATTAACGGAACCGGACACGATGTTACAGTCGAGGTTACAATGGGTTAATTTTCCCGTAGCTCATAATAAATTGCCCAGCCATACATGGCTGGGCATTGTTGTGTTTTGATATAACTCTATGTAATTGAGACATGCCACATATGCTCCTCGGTCTCACCCATGTGAAACATCTCTTTGGTCTGTTCATCGTGAGTATCATCAGGCTCATAGTTGCCCAGAAGATGTACGAGATACTTCTCCTGCTCATCTGCCGGCGAGACCTTATCAATATGTTTTTGCAGCTCATCAAGAAGCTGCTTTGGCTCCATGTCGGCATCGACTGCGATTCCAAAGCACTTCTTCGCAAGACCTGCGGTATAGTACAGCTCGTAATTACTTACAAGCACTGATTTCTGGCGTAAGCATTTTAGTATGATGCTTTGTCTGGCTATTGATGTAATCATATTATTTTCCTTTCCGTATTTCCATTATACCCTATTTGTTTTTTGTTTCAAGAGTATAACATGATATAGCTAAAGATAACTTAAGAGAGTCCTATGAAGTGGCAACAAATCCCGTCAGGAAATAATAAAGTGCTCCAAGCGCCTTTCCTATTGCCATGGAAATCACTATGATACCAAGGCCGGCGCGAAGCTTCATGCGCTTATATATGATAGGGAATGTGTGCAGTATTTCTGCGAGCGCCACTGCAATACAGCCGACAAATATGCCGACACTCAGTCCATATATTGCAATAATTATATTCCCGCAGATATTGCTGACAATTTCCTTTGACATATCTGCAAAGCCCAGATTATATGCCGTATCAAGCACCGATGATATATTACCTGCCACCACACCACATATCATGACATTTTCTATAAGTATTATATTTTCTATCCTGCTGCACCGAAGTATACGCGGCACCACTCCTATCACAAGCACAAATGCAAACACACCTGCCGATACCCCGGCTCCTGCCAAAAACGCTATGACTGACAAAAATATTTCACGCAATATATATTCAAACATCCTGCTTTTCCTTTACCTTGTCTATTATTGTGTCCCACGTATCCTTGTTATGCTTATCCATCTCCACCTGAATCGGCGTGACATCGTCGGACAGCTTACGTTTTCCGATATGATTGAAAAAAAGTATAATTCCGACCGCCAGACCAATGCAGTAAAACACCTCAAGCACCGACACCTGTGGCTTGTCCACACCCATTATCTGCTTATAGAAATGCTCAAACACACCTGATATCGAAATATCATTATTAAAAGCCATGATGGTGAATGCCGAGCCGAAAAATATGAGTATGCACACCGCTGCTACCTTTAATGCCTCAAGAATCTTATTTTTGCTGTTGTCGTCATACTCTACAAGCACCTCCGGCTCACCTATACTTATAACCTGTGCATCATCATAGAGCTCCGTGATTTGCTCTATTATTTTCATTACAGGTATCACGCTCTTTTTCCCGCGTATCTTATCCACGATCATTCCCTTTATCTGCCCCTCATAGCGTGAATATTTGCAATACACACTTGCTATATCATTGATACAGACCTGCCTGCGGTGAAGTGTTTTCTGCTGCTCGGCGCGTATATACACAAGGATTTTTTCTTTTGTGGTATCAGTATGCTCCGGCATTTTCATGCTCCCTTCGATTAATATTCATATGTATATAATTTCCATTTATTTTGATTTTATACACAAAATACACAAAATACACACATGTAATTAAATCAATATTTTTCGTGCGATATATTGTTTTTTTCGTGCAAATATCATATAATAAATATAAATAATCTAAGGGAGGAACTTTATCATGGCTAAAACAACAACAAGTAATATCAGCATTCGCATGGATAGCAATTTAAAAGCTGCTGCTGAAGCTTTATATGAAGAATTAGGTATGAATATCAGCACTGCATTCAACATTTTTGTTCGTCAATCTTTACGAGAACGAGGTATCCCATTTAAAATAACAGAAGGTTCTCCAAACAAAGAGACAGTTTCAGCTATGCTTGAGGCAGAAAGGATTGCAAAAGACTCAACTATTAATGGTTATAAAAATGTGGATGAACTTTTTGCAGACCTTGATGCATGAGTAAATATGAAATCAAATACACAACACAATTTAAAAAAGATTATAAACTAGCAAAACGTCGTGGTCTTGATATCACTCTTTTAAAAGATATTGTTTCAAAAATTGCAAATGGAGAAACCCTTGATACTAAATATAAAGACCACCCTCTCTCCGGCAACTGGAGTGGTCACAGAGAATGCCATATACAACCTGATTGGCTGCTTGTGTACTATTTTGACAACGAAGTTTTAGTACTAACACTTGCACGCACAGGTACACATAGTGACTTATTTGGTCTGTAAAATATCGTAATAATTCATATTTATTGTATACTATTATCAATTTATAAAGTGAGGTAACAAATGGCATACACTAAGGAAATACTGACTCTCGCCGTGGAAATTGGCGACTGTATGCTCAGAAACGGTGCAGAAATCTACAGAGTGGAGGACACTGTGGTTCATATACTAAGTTCATATGAGGTGGAGGAATTTGACGTATATGTGCTGTCAAACGGAATATTTGCAAGTGCAAATGAGAACAAGGAGGATGCCTGCAGCATCGTGCGCCACGTCCCCCTTGGTGCTGTCAATCTGGCAAAGATCAGCGCGTTAAACCAGCTCGCAAGGGACATATGTGACCAGAAAATTTCCCTGATTGACTCATGGGACAGGCTTGAGCAGTGCAAAAATATCCCTAATTACAAAAAAAGCGCACAGATTTTCTTCTGTGGGCTCGGAAGTGCCTGCTTTTGCTATCTTTTTGGCGGAAACTGGCTTGACTTTGTTTTTGCATTTGTTATAGGCTCACTGGAGCAGGTGCTTTTGTTTGGTCTTAAAAAATATAAGTTCACAAGGATTATAACCAATATCCTTGCCAGTCTTTTTGTGACACTGCTTGCCACCGCAAGTACACTTACAGGGCTTTCTCTTTTACCTGATAAAATCATTATAGGAGCTATCATGCCGCTTGTTCCGGGAATAGCATTTACTACGTCTATCAGGGATATCTATAACGGAGATTATCTGTCCGGTACGATACATCTGCTCGATGCACTGATTACAGCCGTGTGTGTTGCTGTGGGAGCATGTCTGCCGTTTGTTGTGATGAAATATATTGGAGGGCTTTAAGCTATGGAGTTTATAATACAATTTATTGTGGCTCTCTTTGCCACATTATCGTTTGCAGTTATTTTTTCCGCTCCAAAAAAGGAGCTGTTTTACTGCGGTTTTACAGGAGCGCTTGGATGGATCATCTACTATATAATGGTTCAGTTTGATATGGGTGTTGTGTTTCCATCGCTTATCGCGACACTGTGCCTTACGATAATGGCGCGCATTTTTGCTGCGGCACGCTCTATGCCTGTGACAGTTTATCTGCTTTCCGGTATCTTTCCTCTTGTGCCGGGAGCAGGAATTTTTTACACGGCATATTATCTTTTTACGAATGACAGAGCACTTTCTTCCTCAAAGGGTATTGAAACCTTTGAGGTGGCGGGTGCCATCGTGCTCGGTATCATATTCGGGTTTGGCATACCGCAGAGTTTGTTTAATCTGTTGAAGCCTAAGCACCAATAAGTGTTGTCCATGAATACAATGGAAAGACAGAAAACCATCCTGCAAAACCAATGCCTGATATTTTAAGGATAAGCGGTACAACAAAAACAAGTATCGAAAAGAAAACCGACTGGATATGGTTTTTTCGCCAGTATGATATAACAAGCGTTCCTGCCGCTACAACTATAAGCGCTCCCATCTGTGCCAAAATCAATAATATGATAAAAGCCCGGATGGAAAGTGCCGGCGGTAATTGTTCAAAATAAGGTATATCTGTTATGGCAGCCCCTGCCCCATGCATCGGATATGCCTTTGATATATTAATAAACCTGCATATTACAGGAATGATTGAAAGTCCCATTACTGCCATGATACATACAGCAGCCTTTCTATATATTATCTTCTTTTTTCCCGCCTTTGTCGCACCAAGTAAATACCACACTCCACACTGATATTCCATAGGGATGACATTGCCAAATGCCGCGACCACGCACAATGAAAGTAAGAACAGATTTATAAGCAGATCGTTATTCTTTAGCCCAAACAGATACAGATAACCTGTATCATAAATAAAACTGCCTCCATTTTCACATATTCTCTGATATTGATGCTGCACACGCTCAAAAGCAGGATAGAAAAATGTTACCGCATACAATTCTGCCTTTAAGCCATCTGCTGCATTTTCACTGATTTTTCCATTTGCAGTCATACTGTCAATGCGTTCGATTTCAGAAAATGCCTTATCATATTTTTCCTGTTCTGATATAATGAGTGCTTCCTTTTCATCTGTCATTTTTCCTTCTAGCTGCAGCATAATGTCCCTGTAATACTGCTCCTGCGCGGACGGATTATATTCTTTTCCGATAATTTGCCAGCCAATCAATATTGCAAACAGCAGGATCACCACTACTGCTCTATTGGTGATCATTATTTTATATCCCTCATGGTAAAGCAATGAAATACGCGGATAAAAATGTTTTTTATGCTTTGATCGGCTTTTTACCAGTTCAAAATTTTTTCCATAGACAAAAAGTATAATTGATAGCGTAATTCCAGACATCGCCAGATCAATGATTATTGACCGGGTTAAAACCAGTCTTGAAACCGGATACCCTCCTATATTAAAATTCAGATAGCTTCCATAAAGCTTTTGAGTTTCCAGTATTCCTATCAGATTAATGTATTTGAATACAGACCATTTTTCCACTGCCGGAATTGTCAAATATGCTATATAGCTGATCCCATAGAGTAAAAAAGCAGTGATATACGGCAGGACGATTCTGTCTGCGAATATGCAAAATGCCATAATGACAGTGCCCGTGGCAAAAAATACAAAACCTTTTGTCAGAACAGAATAAATTATATATTCTAAGATGCTGATTTGCAGATTGCTTTCCATATAAATTGCAACTGACTGGATATCTGCCGTCAGATCTCCAAAACCTATAGTGATTTCCGCATAAATCAGATTCATTCCGTAAAACAGGATAGTTATAATTGTGCAGTGGACGAATAAAGCCGCAATCTTTGCAATCCCACTCTGCAAGCGACCGTTTTTTGTACTTCTTGTTATATAAAAAAGCTTTTTATCTTTTTCTGCAAATATTAAATTTCCGGAAAAAAGTAAAACCGACAATATCAAAAGCAGATCCGTCCATACACTCTCCATTGAAATTTTAAGAGACTTTGACGGCATCCACCGTATATTTTTTCCCGAAAGCCCGGAATAATCTTTTGCACTTTTTTCAATATTTCTTGCTGCGTAATCGTTTTGTCCCTGCTTTTTGAATATGGATATACTACTTAAATTATCTTTACTCTCCTGCACTGATCTCAGGTATTCCTTATAACCGGCTACCTTCTGCTGTTCTTCATAAAGCTCATCAATATAGTTTTCTTCTGTAGTTCCTTTAAGTTCAGGTGTATTAATATACCACAGAAGGAACAGGTTTATGATCATAAGCACACAAATAGACAGAATAAAACTGCGTTTTCGCCATATTTTATCCAGCTCATAAAATATCAACCTATACATCTGACTTTGCCTCCTCAAATATCGTCATATAAAGTTCTTCAAGACCATTTACATTTCCATATTTACTGCAAAGATTTCCGACTGTATCTTTGTCAATGATACTTCCTGACTTTATCAATATGACCTCACCAGCAATCGGCTCAATATCCGAAACAACATGAGTCGAAACCAGTATCACTTTATCCCCTGCCAGCTCAGATATCCTCTCTCTTATCCTTACCCGTTCTTTTGGATCAAGCCCCACTGTCGGCTCATCCAGTACGATGAGCTTTGGATTTCCTAATACAGCCTGCGCTATAAGGATACGCTGCTTCATTCCACCCGAATATGTACCTATCGCACGGTCAGCGTCTTCTGTCATGTTCACATACTCCAATACCCTGTCTATTTCCCGTGACATATCCTTTTTAGGTATTCCTTTTAATGTCGCCATATAAGATAAAAATCGTTTCCCTGTAAACGTGTCATACAAGCCCTGCTGCTGAGGTGCATAGCCAATAATACTTCGATATTTTGAGCCAAGTATTTTTATGTCATGTCCATCCCAGAGTACTTGTCCGTCACTTAGCTTGATATTTCCGGTTATTATGTTCATGAGTGTGGACTTTCCCGCTCCATTTGGACCAAGCAGACCATATATGCCGTTGTCAAGTTCCAGTGATACATGCTCCAATGCAATTTTATCTTTATACTTTTTAGCTATATTGTTAAGACAAAGCATCCTTTAACACCCCTTTCCAATCATTTTAATCGGCTCATAAATTCCGTTTCCTGCATACAGATCTGACTTTTCTATAAGTGCATACCGGTATTGGGTAATATCATAAGAGTCATCTCCCAAAGGTGTGTATTCATAATCATATATGACAAGAATTTTTGATCCGCTCTCTGCCTTAAATTCCAGATTCCATCCGAGAGCCTTATTTACAAGCGGTGAATTTTGTATCTCACCGGTTTTTGTATTAACAAAATAAAAAGTATGATCATCTGATGCATCCCATGTCTGACAGCACAAAATATCACCCAATTTATTCATGATATAATTCTGTGTAAATGAACACAGCAGTTTTTCTTCGCCATTTTCCAGATTTATAGCTTTTATCTCTCCTGTATCTTTATATGACACGTATAGTGTATTGTCCACAACTGCCATGCTATGCAATGTCTGATTGTCTATGCTATATTTTTCACTTAGCTTTTGATTGCTTAGATCCAGTGTGGATATTACCTCCGTGGAATTTTTATACATATCATTCCAGTCATCATCACTCATTGTATAGTCATCTGTTGTAAGCTCTTTTCCATAGTCAACACCACTTAATACCAGTGCATTATCAAGGCAGCCCATAATCTTTCTGGTAATACCATCATCAAAATCCAGCTTACATATCTCCTTAGCTCTTTTGGTATCCGCATCCCAGAATAAAAGAGTTTTCCCCGATGAAGTCGTGACACTTCTGCTATCCTCCGCTGTAGACTCAGACAGCTTTTTGGTGACAAAATAAAGCCCTTCACTGTTTCCGAGTACTGTATCCTCCACAGTAAGTCCCACATCAAAGCTATAAACCTTATGTCGGTTTGTTCCATCAGTATCCATCTCATAAAGTGCTGCCTGTGACGCTTCTGTTTCAGCCAACTGTCCATCCGGATCATAAAAATCCTGCGTAACCGCGCCTTCATTATCCATTCCCTTACTCAGCACATAAATTTTATTCCCATAAGAAAAAATACCACTCGTACATATCGGAAATTCATCCATTACAAATACTGCCGGACAGTCCGTTGTATTGTGTTTACAGCCTGTATTGCTGCACAAATAGATTTCCTGTTTTGTGGCAAAATCCATATACATTAGGTGTGCACCGTACTCACCGTTTTCAAGTTCTTCAACATCCTCTGTCAGATAATAATATCCGGCATCTGTATAACAGCTTGCGAGGATTTCCGTATCATTTAATATTTTTAGTCCTGCCGTCTGCTGATTTACGCTTTTACCCGAATTGTCAGACTCTTCATTTTTTACCTTGTGCAGTACATTATCTTTCTCAGTTGCGCTATTATAATTTGTACCCGTGCTGCAGGCACAAAATGAACAACACAGGGTAAATATCAAAACCATATCTGCTATTTTTCTCATTAAAAAAAGACCTCCTTGTTTTTATCAAGGAGACCTTATCATATAAAAGTCAAAAATCAGTCAAACCGAAAATATTATTTTCACAACGGCATTATGCATTTCATTATTGCCTATTTCAAGACTGCCGCCATGCTTTTTGCAAAGTATCCTGCTTATCGCAAGTCCCATACCCAGATGACCATCCTCCGAAGCTTTTGCAAGAAGCAGCTTCTTTTGTTCTGAAAGAGTTTCATCCGAAAATCCATCCCCATCATCGACAATAGCAAATAATAACTTCTGACCATTCAATGAAACATCCAGTTTTATACACTGCTTTGCATATCTCATTGCATTATTAAAAACATTCTCAAGCACACGATACAATACAGAAGTATCAATGCATATTTCTTCATTGGAAAGTAACGTACTTATCCTGAAATCAATATTTTTCTTTTGCGCTATGATTTTAAAGTCATCCTCTATATCGCTAAGCAGATCCGAAACACTTATTTTTTGCCTTTTTAACTCTATATCCTCCATTTGGTTTAAGGTGCGCACCGACTCAGTATAATTATCCAGCCGTTTAGCTGACATATTTATGTTTTCTGCAATTTTTAATATTCTCTGCTCACTAAGCCTTCCTTTTTTCAGATTGAGCTGCAGATATTCAGTATATCCCTCTATAACCGCTATAGGATTTCGCAGATCATGAGCTATTGATGCCTGCAATAGTCTTCTTTCCTCAAGCATATTCCACATTTCACGGTAATTCTCACTGAGCTTAAGTCTCATCTGCTCGAATGAACTGCACAACACTCCCATTTCATCCTCACTGTCATAGCGCAAGTTAAAATCCAGATTTTGATCTAATATCTGCTGTGTTGCTTCTGACAGCTTCCCAAGTGGCAGTTGAAGCTTACACCTATAAAAGAAAAATCCACATAACAATATACCAGCTATTGAGAATATAATGGGAATCACTACCATAGCAGCACCACAAAAATGATATGCCATTTTTCTTTTGGGAGATAATGAGTCTACACTGTTTTCAATGCGCTGTATTGCATATCTTGTTTCTACAGGTTTCTTTGCAGCCTTATCATCTGCCGTAATAACAGGCAACTCTGCCCCCTCTTCTCCAACCTTAACCCTGATGGAATAAGATACTTCACTTCCATCCTCATATGTTCGGTAAACCTTAAGAAAAACATTGTTTGAATCCGGCAGCAGATATTTTCGAAATGACATGCAGCCCCAGATTGTAAATAATGAGAGCAGGACTATTATTACAAGCGTTGCAAGAACACTTACCACAAAATATTTGCGCAGAGATAAATTGTTTAATTTTTTTATAAGCGTTTCCATTTGTAACCCACACCCCAGATCGTTTCTATATAATCCTGCCCTGTTATCTCATTTAATTTTCCACGTATCTTGCGTATGTGCTCCTTTATGACATTGCTGTCTCCCTCGGCATCATATCCCCACACAGCTTCATAGATACGCTCTTTGTCAAACACCTGATTCGCATTTGTCATAAGAAATTCTATAATATCAAATTCTCTCTTTGAAAACGGAACGACAGTATCACCATAAAATACCGCTCTCTCCGAAAGATTAACTATCAGATTATTAGATGTAAGAACCGCAGTACGTCCTTTGTTTCGCTCATCACGTCGCAAATGTGCTGCGACTCTTGCAGTCAGCTCATTCAGACTGAAGGGTTTTGTGATGTAATCATCACCACCGTATTGCAGTCCGTTTATTTTATCCTGCTCACTGATCCGCGCAGTAACAAATATTATCGGACAATTAATGTGGCTTCGTATATTTTTACACAGTTCTAAACCGTTCATATCCGGCATGTTAATATCCAAAATGATAAGATCGGGCTGCTTAGGTAACATTTCCACAGCCTGTCTGCTGCAATTTGCTGTTATCGTATCATAACCACAATCCCTCAGGTGATCCGAAAGCAGCTCCGTCATCATTTTTTCATCATCTACTATTAATATTTTGTATGCCATTGTAATTCCTCCTTACAGGGTATAGTGTAAGGAATAAAAGTCAAGAAGTTGTCAAATTTGCAATTTTCTGCGCCAGATCCTCGAGATACTCCCAACGCTCCATTTTCTCCATCAGCTGCCCCTCGAGGTCTTCCTTTTCCTTTGTGAGTTCGTTTAACTTACCAAAGTTAGTGGCATTCTTTACCATCTCATCATCTATCTCAGAAAGCCTGTTTTCCAGCTTTTCTATGTCAGCCTCTATCGTCTCGTACTCTTTCTGCTCTTTGTAGGTAAATTTGAGCTTTTTCTCATGCCCCCAGGTTTCCATGGATTTCTTCTTCCGGGCTTCTTTTGAGTCTGTACCATCTGATGCAGTATTTCCCTGTGCTCCTGAAGCGGATGCTCCTGTGGATGATGCATTTTCTGATACGGTTTTTCCTGATGCAGGCTGTGGGCGTTTATTCATATAGTCGGTGTATCCGCCCTCATACTGTACGATTTTTCCAGCTCCCTCAAATGCAAAAATACGCTTTGCAATCCTGTCAAGGAAATACCTGTCATGGGATACCGTGATGACTATTCCATCATAGCCATCCAGATAATCCTCTAAAATAGCCAGTGTCTCGACATCCAGGTCATTGGTCGGCTCGTCAAGTATCAGTACATTCGGTGCGCTCATCAGCACACGAAGCAGATAGAGTCTTCTCTTCTCTCCACCTGAGAGCTTGCCTACAGGACTGTACTGCTGCTCCGGTGGGAATAAAAACCTCTCAAGCATGGCAGATGCTGACACAAGTCCGTCCGCCGTGCGCACAAATTCAGCCGCCTCTTTCACATAATCTATCACTCGAAGCTCAGGCTCTATATCCACTTCCTGACCGAAATATCCTATCTTTATCGTCTGTCCTATCTCTACCTCACCTGAATCAGGCTCGATAAAACCTGCAATTATCTTCATGAGTGTGGACTTTCCACAGCCGTTTTTGCCGACAAAGCCGATACGGTCATTTTTCAGGAAAATATACGTAAAATTCTTTACACAGACGATATCTCCGTACGCCTTTGAAATATCATGAAGCTCTATGGTCGTCCTTCCCATACGTGATGAAACCGATGAAAGCTCAACTTTTCCGTCTGTCAGCGGTCCTTTTTGGTCTCGCAGAGCCTCATATCTTTGGATGTGTGCCTTCTGCTTTGTGGAACGAGCTCTTGCGCCGCGCTGCATCCACTCTATTTCTTTTCTAAGGATGGACTGACGCTTGCGCTCACTTGCCCTCTCACTCTCCTCTCTGGCTGCCTTAAGCTCAAGAAAGCCCGAGTAGTTTGTATCATAGCTATAGGTCTGTCCCTTGTCCACCTCCACGATTCTATTGCAGACACTGTCTAGAAAATAGCGGTCATGCGTGATCATGATGATTGCACCCCTGAAACGGCGCAGATAATCCTCAAGCCACTCCACCATCTCGTAGTCTAAGTGGTTGGTCGGCTCGTCCAATATGAGTACATCACACGGCTTAAGTACGACTGTTGCAAGCGCAAGCCTCTTTCTCTGTCCTCCTGAGAGCTCACCAGTCTTTTGCGTCATATCTGTGATATCAAGCTTCATAAGAAGTGACTTTGCATCACTTTCTATACTCCAGCGCATGTCCTCATCCAGCTGCGAGGTAACCACACGGCTCATCACATGTTCAAGTGCTGTCTCGTCAGGGTCAAACTCCGGATTCTGCGGCAGATAGTTTATCACTATATGATTTGCTGTGGTGACAGTTCCCTCATCCGGCTCTTCATCACCAGCCACAATCTTTAAAAGTGTAGACTTTCCTGTACCATTTATACCGATGATACCGATTTTTTCGTTTTCCTGCACATAAAAGGAAGCTTTAGAAAAAAGCTTCCTTCCAGTATATGACTTTGTTATATTTTCGACATTAATGATGTTCATCTTCTCGTATTTTCTCCTCCCTCTCATGCTCCTGCTTCTCCTTGGCCTCAAGGATTGCCTCATTGAGCGAAAGCATCTTTGCATCAAGCTGTCCTACGATACCTGCACACTCGCGCAGATCGCGGCTGATATACTCAGGTGCATTGCCCTCGAACTTGTAATATATCTTGTGCTCAAGGCTTGCCCAAAAATCCATAGCTATTGTACGAATCTGTATCTCAACCTTTGTGTCCACCACCTTGTTTGAAAGAAAAATAGGCACCGAAACAATCATGTGGTAGCTCTTGTAGCCGCTCGCCTTCGGATGCTTCATATAGTCCTTTACCGATATGACGGTCAAATCATTCTGCCTGCCAATCATCTCAGCAAGCCTGTATATATCAGATGTGAACGAGCACACGATTCTGATACCTGCTATATCCTTTACATATGTGACCATATTCTCTATGGTGCTCTCGTAGCCACCCTTTTTGAGCTTCTTAACTATGCTTTCAGGAGTCTTGATACGCGACTTTATGTACTCTATCGGATTGTAATTATGTATGTGAACAAACTCGTCATTTAGTATCTCGAGCTTAGTATTGACCTCTTTCAGTGCAGAATTGTATAGAAACATCATAGTCTCCCAGCTATCAATGCCCTCCGCAAACTCTTGTTCCATTAAAAACCTCCCTGTGACCTATTCGCCTGTATGTTTATCAGACTCTTTTAATCAATTATAGCATATTTATTCGCATAATTGGCAAATTATACCCATTCTTTATATATTTTTTATTCAAATAAGGCATCAATCCTCCTCGATGATGTGCATCTCGAGAAAATCAAAGTCGATGTCCTCCACAAAATTATCCTTCGTAAAGCGGGTCTTTCCATGCCTCTTGAAATCACTTACGTTGCTGTCAAGCCAGATGGGCTTTCCAAGGTCAAAAGCAAGGCAGGCATCCTCAAGTGCCTTAAAGATCTTGTGTGTACGTGTGTCGTCACTGTCATTTTCTATTGTAATATCACGCATCAGGTGCGTGTCAGTATAAATCTTAAACCAAATACGCATATTATTCTCCCAAAAGTCTTCTCTGACGATTGCACTCATACATGAGCAAAGTGGCTGATATTGCGGCATTAAGCGACTCCACAGCTCCCTCCATAGGGATGCGGATATATGTGTCCGCCATGTCAGCTATCTCATCTGATAATCCATTGCCCTCATTTCCTATCATAAAGCCACAGGCTCCAGTGTAGTCCGGTCTGTCATAAGAGCACTTACCCTTTAAATGAGCTGCGTAGAGAGAAACTCCCTTTGACTTTGCATACTCTATAGTCTCAGGAAGGTCATCTGTGATGTAAAACGGCACACGGTAGAGTGAGCCCATGGTTGAGCGCACAGTCTTTGGATTAAAAATGTCAACCGTAGTACGGTTCATTATAATACCGCTTACACCTGCGCCCTCACCTGTACGGATCATAGTGCCTAAGTTTCCCGGATCCTGTATACTCTCAAGCACAAGAAGCTCTGTCTTGTCGCCCTTAAAAAGTTCATCTATCTCATAGTGCGGCATCTTTACTATAGCAAGCACACCCTGCGGAGTCTGCGTGTCAGACATGCTCTTAAACACCGGGTCACTCACTATTTCTGTTTTGTCAAGGAAACGCTTCTTCTCTTCCTTAAACCTGTCATCATTAAAAAATGACTCAGACATATATACGGCACTTACCCAGTCATATGGCGCCTCAAAGCTCATCTTTGGACCCTCAACTACGAATACGCCCTGCTTTTTCCGCTCCTTTGCCTTGCTTAAAAGAGCCTGCACATTTTTTATGCTTTTGTTTGATGCACTTGTAATCATTTTCTTCTCTTTCTATATTGATGATATGAGGGTCAAAAAGTATTTTGCCCCTCATTTATGATTAACATTCGTCTTTCTCCGAATGCATAAATGCCCCTGCACCGGCACATGCACGCAATTACCTGCATTTAATGTGCCGGATACAAGGGCATTCATATTTATCGTAACTATATTAGATACTAAACCAGAGATTTAGAGATATCGTACATGTACTCGTCTACACTCTTCTTCATAGCAAGTGCCTCGTCGATATCGAAATCTACGAAATTGCCATCCTTGTGGGCAATAACTCTGTTTGACTTGCCCTCGCAGAGTAAATCAACTGCCATAGCGCCCATGATTGTAGCGTATACACGGTCCTTGCATGAAGGGCTTCCACCTCTTTGCATATGTCCAAGGATAGTTGCTCGAGTCTCGATGCCTGTAGCAGCCTCGATTTCCTTAGCCATCTCCTGTGAATGTCCTACGCCCTCAGCATTGATGATGATGTAATGCTGCTTGCCGAGCTCTCTTGCGTGAGCTACTCTCTCGATGAGTGCCTCAAGGTTGTTGTCATACTTCTCAGGAAGTAATACTTCCTCAGCGCCGTTTGCAAGACCACACCATAATGCAATGTATCCTGCTCCACGTCCCATAACCTCAATTATTGAGCATCTCTCGTGTGATGTAGATGTATCACGTACCTTATCAATAGCCTCCATAGCTGTGTTGCAGGCTGTATCAAAACCGATTGTGTAATCTGTACATGCGATATCAAGGTCGATTGTGCCCGGAAGACCGATTGTATTGATGCCAAGTGCTGCAAGCTTCTGCGCACCCTGGAAAGATCCGTCACCACCGATAACTACGATAGCATCGATACCATGCTTCTTACAGATTTCAGCGCCCTTCTGCTGTCCCTCTGCTGTAACGAACTCCTTACATCTGGCTGTCTGTAAGATTGTACCACCGCGTGAGATTGTGTCTGAAACGCTCTTTGAATCCATATCCACGATTTCTTCATTTAACAGACCTGCGTATCCTCTCTTGATTCCTTTAACCTTCTTACCCTTTGAGAGAGCCTGACGAACAACGGCACGAATCGCTGCGTTCATTCCCGGTGCGTCACCACCACTTGTAAGTACACCTATTGTGTTAATCTCTTTTGCCATTGGTATAACCTCCATATGTTAAAAAATTATCATTTATTCTAATCCCAATCTATTGTACTTGTTTTAGCTCATTTTTTCAATATTCTTTTCAACAATTTTTGCATTTTCTTTGTCTAAAAATTCCAAAAGCTGCTCCATGAGCTCATTATTTGCATTTACGGAATAATTTCTGCCAAGTTTCTTTATCTGCTTTGTATCTGCGATGTAAATTATGACCTCATCTCCTCCGTCAGATTCACGGATTGTCTCAAGAAGCCTGCTCTCGTTTTTCTTATAGTCCTCCATCGTATCAAACTTAAGCCAGAGCTGCTTCGGAAGCTCATCAAACGGTATGATTCTTTCGCAGATTATCTTGCCGTTCTGCTCATCCTCGACTGTCGCATGTCCGATAACAAATATTTTAGCATCGTCCTGTAAATATCTCTGGTAGCGCTCGTAATCTCTCGGAAAAATAATTACCTCAACAGTTCCTGTCAGGTCCTCTATCGTGATAAAAGCCATGGCCTGATTGTACTTGGTAAACTTAATCGTCTTTGCAGCTATCATGCCTCCGATTACCACGTGCGCATTGTCCTCTATCTTTACGGCACCGCTTTCCTCTTCAAGCACAAAATCTATCGCATTTGCTGTGATGTTTTTCTTTAGGGTAGCTGCATATTTTTCCAGAGGGTGTCCGCTTAAATAGATGCCAAGCACCTCTTTTTCATAGGCCAGGGCTTCCTCAGCGTCATATTCACCAACATTTGGATACTTAAGCTCAAATGACTGCCTATCCTCATCTGAGACCAGGTCAAACAGACTCATCTGCCCAGCCATTGTTGACTTTTTGTCATGCTGCACCCTGTCCACAATCGATGCATACACCATTGCCATCTGCTTTCTCGTGCCATCGAGTGAATCGCAGGCTCCCGCCTTTATCAGATTCTCAATCGCACGCTTGTTGATAAGTTCCTTCTGGCAGGTTCTCTCGATAAAATCTGAGAGTGTGCGGTATCTGCCGCCACTTTCCCGCTCCTCGATTATCTGGTCTATTACCGGCCTACCGAGTGATTTAATGGCATACATGCCATATCTGACATGGTCCCCCTCTGCGGTAAACTCGCCCTGTCCACAGTTGATATCCGGTGGAAGCACTTTAATACCCATATCACGACAGCTGTAAAGATACTGCGCCGCCTTGGCTGAATTGTCTATAACAGAAGTCATGAGCGCTGCCATAAATTCGACCGGATAGTAGTTTTTGAGCCATGCAGTCTGAACACTGATTTTCGCATACGCGGCTGCATGTGATTTGTTGAACGCATACTTAGCAAAATCAACCATCGAATCGTATATGCTGTTGGCAGCCTTTTCATCTATGCCGTTTGCCACACAGCCCTTTATACCGCGCTCCTCGTCTCCGTAGACAAAGCTCTGGCGCTCTGCGTCAATGACATACTGCTTCTTCTTGCTCATGGCACGGCGGATGTTGTCAGCCTGACCCATTGTATAGCCTGCGAGCTTCTGCACTATCTGCATAACCTGTTCCTGGTATACTATACAGCCGTAGGTCGGCTCTAAAATACTCTCAAGCTCAGGTGTCACATAGCTTATCTCCTTTGGATTGTTCTTGCCCTTTATATAGTTGGGAATGAAATCCATAGGACCCGGACGGTAGAGCGAAATACCGGCCACGATGTCCTCAAAGCTCTGTGGACTGAGTTCCTTCATGAAGCTTTGCATACCGGCAGACTCTAGCTGGAATACCCCTTCCGTCTTTCCTGTTCCGATAAAGTCAAGTGTGCCCTTATCGTTGAAATCAATATGGTCGATATCCACATCAATGCCCCTTGATGCCTTGATATTCTTCACAGAATCCTTTAGCACCGTGAGTGTACGAAGCCCCAGAAAATCCATCTTTAAAAGGCCAAGCTCCTCGAGCTGTACCATGTTGTACTCTGCGGTAGGACTTCCGTCATTTGCCCTTCCAAGAGGCACATAATCGCTCGCCACACCCGGATAGATTACCACACCTGCTGCATGCACGGACGTGTGGTTTGGCAGTCCCTCGAGCCTTTTTGCCATATCTATCATTTCATGTACTCTCGCATCACTTTCGTAAATGCCCTTGAATTCAGGGTTCATCTGAAGTGCCTTGTCAATTGTGATATTTAACTCCTGAGGTACCATCTTTGCAAGCCTGTCAGTCTCTGCATATGGGAAATCCAGCGCCTTTCCGACTGATTTTATGACACCTCTTGCCGCCATCGTACCAAAGGTGACTATCTGTGTTACAGAATCGTGTCCGTACTTCTGCTGAACATACTCTATGGCGCGATATCTCTCCGCATACTCGAAATCCACATCGATATCAGGCATGGAAACTCGCTCAGGGTTAAGAAATCTTTCAAAAAGCAGATTGTATTTAACCGGATCAATATCCGTGATTCCTGTACAATAGCACACCCTGCTTCCCGCCGCTGAGCCTCGTCCCGGGCCTACCCAGCAGTCGTGCGTGCGGCACCAGTTGATATAATCCCACACGATAAGGATATACTCTATAAAGCCCATGGTCTTTATGATACCAAGCTCATAGTCCATATCTGCATGTATCTTTTTAAGCTCCTCATCACTGTACTCGCCACAGCCTATGTATTTCTCCCTAAAGCCCTTCTCGCAAAGCTCTGTAAGGAAAGCTTCGGCACTATCATAGCCCTCTGGCACCTCATACTTTGGAATCTTGTAATTGCCAAACTCAAGCGTCACATTGCATCTGTCGGCAATTTTCTGCGTATTCTCAATAGCCTCTGTGGCATATGGGAAAAGCGCTCTCATCTGCTCCTCGCTCTTCACGAAAAACTGCCCGCCATCATAACGCATCCTATCCTCGTCCGACACCTTTTTACCGGTCTGGATGCACAAAAGCACATCATGCGCCTCCGCATCGGACTCGTATGTGTAGTGCACGTCATTAGTACACACTAACCCTATTTCAAGCTCCTTGCTCATCCTAAGAAGCTGCTGATTCACGAGCTTCTGGTCATCAATGCCATGATCCTGCAGCTCAAGGAAGAAGTTGTCTTTTCCAAAGCAGTCCTGATACTTCCTTGCAATCTCCTTCGCCTCGTCATAAAAGCCTCTGACGATGTATCTGGGTATTTCTCCTGCCAGACAGGCAGACAGGCATATAAGCCCCTCGTGATATCTCTCAAGCGTCTCAAAATCCACTCTCGGCCTGTAATAATAGCCCTCTGTGAACCCTATTGACACTATCTTCATGAGATTGGCATAGCCTGTATTATTTTCAGCTAGCAGAATCAGATGATAATACCTGTCATCACCGTGGCTTGTCTCCCTGTCAAAGCGCGAATTTGGTGCCACATATACCTCGCAGCCTATGACCGGATTGATATCATTTGCCTTTGCCGTCTTGTAAAACTCCACCACACCGTACATATTGCCATGGTCTGTGATTGCGGCAGAGTTCATGCCAAGCTCCTTGACGCGCTTTACATATTCTTTTATCTTGTTTGACCCATCGAGCAGGCTGTACTCGGTATGGGTGTGAAGATGACAAAATGACATTTGGATTCCTCTTTCTTTATTTTTGTATCAGCGCCCGCCCTTCATTGGTTGTGCCACCCGGCGGGCGGCTATCTCCTCAAGTTTATCAGTTTCCCAGCTCTATGTGTATAAACACCGCAAGCGAATTAGGCTCCTGCATATATGTGATAGTGCCGCCTCTTGCCGTCGGAATCAGATATTTATAGTCACCCTTCTCGAAAAGACTGTGACATGCAGTATCATAGGTTTCTCTGTCCGAAAACTTGAACGTGATATAGTTAGATGACGTTGTCATGCCCTGTAAGACTTTAAGGTCGTAGGATGTAAAATACAGCCCATTCCTGTAATAATAGTCATCCTCCACTGACGCTTCCTGCGGCAGCATATCCTCATTGTCCAATGTACGTGTAAGCTTTACCACATCAAGCGGCACTCCGAACCAGCTGTATGATATGCCCTTTCCCAGATAATCACCATCACCGTAGGTACAGTCCACCGCACACCACGCACCGTCCAGATATACCATATTCCAGGCGTGGTTTGCATCAGATGTGGTGCCTGTCACAATAAGTGAACTGATACCGGCCCGGTCACACAGATACTTAAACATCATCGCATAGCCCTGACAGACCGTCCTACCAAGCACTGCTGAGTACATATCCTGGTTGTGAGGAGAATTTTCCTCATACTCGGCATGCTCTATCACATATTCATAGAAATGCACAGCCTTGTCATAATCCGATGCACCTTCATCGATACCTGCCATACAGGCTGACACATAGCCTGAAATCGTACTTATTGCGTTGTCGATATCAGACTCAGACATATTGTATACAGGCGAAAAAATGATGCTGTTTCTCACAGTATACTGACTCTTTTCTATGTAGAAAAACTGTGGATTGTCCAGCAGCACAAACTGCTGTATACGGCTTACGTTGTCAGTGTCTGTAGTATTTAACGAAATTCCATCCATGCGCTTTTGCATCATCGCATAAATCTGCCTGTAAATAAGCTTGTCATCATCTGACAGCTTCTCGTAGTAGTAGTGATATTCCCCTGTAAATACTGACTCATCGTACTCTGTCTGTTCGCCGTTTAAATAGTCTGTTGTGGTCTGCATTTGCCCCTTTACTGCCCTGTGTATAGCTGTAGGAAAATCAGCTATAGCACCTATAAACCCTCCTGCCTTTAAGCATTTTGCAGCGAACATAAAGCAACAGGCAGCAAACACAAGTGCCGGTATGATTTTTAAAAGCTTTTTCATCTATTCCCCCATTTTAATCGTTGTCTGTCACTCTTTTAGGTGTGAACAGCAGCCATAGCAAGCCTGCATATCAGGTACAGTACAAAAAGATGCACCGGGTAAAAGGCGTAAAAGACATATTTTAGTGAAATGCCTCTTTTTCCATTGTAATAGCGAAGCGGTATAAGCATAAAAAGTGCAAAAAACTCTATGGTACCTGAGAAAAGTCCAAGCAGTATGACTGCCACGGCAAATGCAACATCCCGGTTTGAAGAAAGCAGGTACATCATGACAATGCACCCTACACCCGCCGCACCATAATCACAGCAAAGCACAAACTCTGCAATAATCATCATAACAAGCACTACTGATACCATTACTATACACCTGATCAGTGTGACAAAAAACCACTTGACTGCAGAGGATGCCTTTTCTATTTTATCGACCGACTTAAGCCAATCAAGCACTGTGATGGCAAGCAGGCCTAAAAGCAGTGTAAAAAACACATTGTTGCTCTTAAATTCGAGCACTGTATTGTTTATTGCAAGGTCAAACGGTATCTCAGAGATAAGCGCGAATATAAACATCCTCGCAGCATATTTTTCCCTGCTGTGTGTATATTTGAAGCCCTCCACAAGCAGGAAGCAGAAAACAGGAAAGGCCATGCGCCCTATAGAACGCATGACCCAGTAGATATCAATAAGCGTTTGTCCACCTATCCCGTTATTTATCATCTGAAGAATAACCGTTGCCGCAATATGGTCTATGAGCATGGTAAAAATGGCTATAAGCTTAAGTGTGCTTCCACTGATACCAGACTTTGCGATAACTTTTTCCAAAATCCTATACTCCTGCCATATTTACGGTAATCCTGTCAAGATGCCAGATATCGTCCACATATTCCTGGATTGTTCTGTCTGAAGAGAACTTTCCTACATGTGCGATATTGAGCAGTGCACTCTTTCTCCATGCGCTCTTGTTCTTGTAATAATCATTAATCTTCTGCTGTGCATTTGCATATGAGCGGAAGTCTGCGAGGATAAAGTAGCGGTCAGCCACCTGTCCCTGCTGTGAATTGAGCAGTGAGTTGTAAAGCTCCCTGAAAAGCTCATGGTCATTTGGTGAGTATGTGCCGTCTACGAGCTGGTTTACTACCTTTCTTAGCTCGGCATCGTTATTATATACATCAACAGGATTGTAGTCATGTCTGTTCTCGTGTGAGATGACCTCATCAGAGCTCATTCCAAAGATAAACATGTTGTCAGCCCCTACCTCATCGAACATCTCGACATTGGCACCATCCATAGTTCCGATAGTGAGCGCTCCATTGAGCATAAACTTCATGTTTCCTGTTCCGGATGCCTCCTTGCTTGCTGTGGAAATCTGCTCGCTGACATCTGCTGCCGCAAAAATAATCTCGGCATTGGATACCTTGTAATCCTCGATAAATACTACCTTTAGCTTGCCGCCAATAGAAGCATCGTTATTTATCACATCAGCCACACTGTTGATGAGCTTTATTGTTTTCTTTGCATTTCTGTAGCCTGCTGCTGCCTTTGCTCCAAAAATGAATGTTCTAGGATAGAAATCCATAGACGGATTTTCCTTAATCTTGTTGTACAGATACATCACATGAAGGATGTTCATGAGCTGTCTCTTGTACTCGTGAAGTCTCTTAACCTGCACATCAAAGATAGAATCCGGATTTACATCAATACCATTGTGCTCCTTGATATACTTTGCTAAACGCACCTTGTTTGCTCTCTTAATCTCAGCAAACTCCTGCTGTGCAACAGGGCTGTCCGCATAAGCCTTGAGCTTTGAAAGCATTGTAAGATCTGTAATCCAGCCGGCTCCTACCTTTTTTGTTGCCCAGTCTGCAAGGAGTGGATTTGCATGTGCTAAGAATCTACGCTGTGTGATTCCGTTTGTCTTGTTATTGAACTTCTCAGGGAACATCTCATAGAAATCATGAAGCTCCTGATTCTTAAGTATCTCTGTGTGAAGCTTTGCAACACCGTTTACAGAATAGCCTGCAACGATAGCCATATTTGCCATCTTGACCTGTCCGTCATAGAGGATAGCCATCTTTCTTACCTTGTCCTCATTGCCAGGATATCTCTCATTAATCTGCATCACAAATCTTCTGTTTATCTCGTCAACAATCTGGTATACACGAGGAAGCAGTCTCTGGAATATCTCAATTGGCCACTTCTCAAGCGCCTCAGCCATGATTGTATGGTTAGTGTAGGCTACACATCTTGTAGTGATATCCCATGCATCATCCCATGACAGATGTTCCTCGTCCACAAGGATTCTCATAAGCTCTGCGACTGCAACTGTAGGGTGAGTATCGTTCATCTGGAAAACGACCTTATTCGGAAGATCTTTTAAATCGCTGTGATGCTTTTTAAACCTTGCAAGTGCACGCTGGATGCTTGCTGATACAAAGAAATACTGCTGCTTTAAGCGAAGCTCCTTGCCCTTTACATGGTTATCGTTTGGATAGAGCACCTCAACAAGGTTTCTTGCAAGATTTTCCTGCTCCACTGCCTTGTCGTAGTCACCCTGGTCAAAGGACTCGAGCGAGAAGCCGTTTTTTGGCTCTGCATCCCATATCATGAGAGAATTGACCACATTGTTGTCATAACCGACTATAGGCATATCATAAGGCACTGCAAGCACCGACTGATAGTCCTTCTGCTCGAAATGAAGCTCTCCGTTTTCATCTGTGCTCTCCTGCACATATCCTCCAAACTTGACCTCATAGCAGTACTCCGGACGACGAAGCTCGAATGGATATCCGTCCTTGAGCCAGTTGTCAGGCACCTCAATCTGGAAGCCGTCTGAAATCTGCTGCTTGAACATACCATATCTGTATCTGATTCCACAGCCGTATGCAGGATATCCAAGTGTGGCAAGTGAATCCATGAAACACGCTGCCAGTCTTCCGAGTCCACCGTTTCCAAGTGCCGGATCAGGCTCCTGGTCCTCAATAGCATTGATATCCACACCAATCTCATTGAGAGCCTCCTTGACCTCCTTGTATGCTGAGAGGTTTATAAGGTTGTTGCCGAGAGCTCTTCCCATCAAAAACTCCATGGACATATAGTAAACAACCTTTGGATCGTCCTTGTCCATCACTCTCTGTGTGGCAATCCACTCATCCATGATGACATCCTTTACGGCCTCTGATACAGCCTGATAAAGTTCCTGCTGTGTGGCATCATCTATAGTCTTACGATATTTATTTTTTAAATTGTCTGATACAGTCTTAATAAACACCTTTTTGCTAAACGTATTATCTCTCATCATATTCCTCCTTATGGCACTAAAAGGGAGCAAATTAATGCTCCCTCTCGTGCAGAGATTATTGTTTTTCAACTGCAAGCTTAACAGCCTCACCATTAATCTTCCAATCCTTTTCATAGCCCTTAAGTTCGCCTGATTTAATTGATACGGCAAGAACCTCGGTCTTGATTTCATCACCAAACTTTTCAAATACATTTGAAAGCTTCTCATCTGCCTCGTATGTCACAGCGATGTGGTCCATAACCTCAAAGCCTGCGTCCTTACGCATTGTCTGGATCTTACTGATGATTTCTCTTACGAAACCTTCCTCGATAAGCTCAGGAGTGAGGTTGGTGTCAAGAACAACGGTTATATTGTTGTCAGACTGTGTCACATAGCCCTCCATCTGAGTCATCTCGATAAGTAAATCCTCTTTAGATAATACAACTTCATCGCTAATGCTGTCAAGCTTGAGAGAGCCGGTGCTGTTAAGCTCCTCCATGGCCTTATGACCATCAAGCTCAGCTAAAACTGCCTTAATCTGGCCAAGGTATTTACCATACTTAGGACCCACTGTTCTAAGCTGTGGCTTGAATTTGTAGGTGGTGTAGTGTGATACATCATCAGTGAACTCAACCTCTTTTACGTTGAGCTCGTCTGCGATGATATCCACATAAAATTCATCCAGTTTTTCCGGAGCCTTTACAAACATTTTTCCGATTGGCTGACGGTTTTTGATATTTGCCTCGTTACGACATGCACGTCCGAGTACTACAACCTTTAGTACCTCATCCATATCAGCTTCGAGCTTTTTGTCAATCAGCTTCTCATCAACTACAGGATAGTCGCACAGATGAATTGACTCCGGTGCGCTCTTGTCGATAGAGCAGACAAGATTTCTGTAGATATCCTCTGTCATGAAAGGAATCATAGGTGCTGCCGCCTTTGATATGGTGACAAGTGCTGTATAAAGTGTCATGTATGCGTTTATCTTGTCCTGCTCCATGCCCTTTGCCCAGAAACGCTCACGGCTGCGGCGTACATACCAGTTACTTAAGTCGTCTACGAACTCCTGAAGGTACTTTGCCGCCTCCGGAATCTTGTAGTTTGACAGGCACTCATCCACTCCTGCCACTGCTGAGTTGAGCTTTGAAAGAATCCACTTGTCCATTACTGCAAGCTTATCATACTCAAGGCTGTATTTTGTAGCATCAAAATTGTCGATATTTGCATAAAGAACGAAGAATGCGTATGTGTTCCAGAGTGTTCCCATAAACTTACGCTGTCCCTCAAGCACGAGCTTTCCTGAAAACTTCTTTGGAATCCATGGAGCTGATGCTGTGTAGAAATACCATCTGATGGCATCCGCACCGTATGTCTCAAGTGCATCAAACGGATCTACCGCGTTGCCCTTTGACTTGGACATCTTCTGTCCGTTCTCATCCTGTACGTGTCCAAGCACGATGACATTCTCATAAGGAGCCTTGTTGAAAAGGAGTGTAGACTCAGCCATGAGTGAATGGAACCATCCACGTGTCTGGTCAACTGCCTCTGAGATAAACTTGGCCGGGAACTGCTTCTCAAATACTTCCTTGTTCTCGAATGGATAGTGGTGCTGTGCAAATGGCATGGCTCCTGAATCAAACCAGCAGTCAAGTACCTCTGGTACACGGTGCATATCCTTGCCACACTCAGGACACTTGATTGTCACAGCGTCGATGTATGGTCTGTGAAGCTCTACCTCTGCTGCCTTTGGATCTCCTGCTTTTTCGGCGAGCTCTGCACGGCTTCCGATACACTCTCTGTGTCCGCATTCACACTCCCAGATATTGAGTGGTGTGCCCCAGTAACGGTTACGTGAGATAGCCCAATCCTGTATATTCTCAAGCCAGTTTCCGAAACGTCCTGAACCGATAGACTCAGGAATCCAGTTTACTGTATTGTTGTTTCTGATAAGATCATCCTTTACTGCTGTCTCCTTGATGTACCATGACTCTCTTGCATAGTAGATAAGAGGCTTGTCACATCTCCAGCAGTGTGGATACTCATGCTCAAATTTCGGAGCATCGAAAAGCTGCTTTCTGCCGCTTAAGTCCTTTAATACCTCAGGATCTGCATCCTTTACCCACATACCGGCAAACGGAGTCTCTGCTGTAAGCTCTCCCTTGTCGTTTACAAACTGTACAAATGGAAGGTCATAATTTCTTCCGACATTGGCATCATCCTCACCAAATGCAGGAGCGATATGAACGATTCCTGTACCGTCTGACATAGTAACATATGTGTCACATGTCACGAAAAAGCCCTTCTTGCCCTGCTTATCGGCAACCTGCTTAGCGCAGTCATAAAGCGGCTCATACTCCTTGTACTCAAGATCCTTTCCTTTGTATGTCTCAAGCACCTCATATGCCTTCTTGCCTGCTTCTGCGTCCTCTTTTGAAAGAAGCTGTGAGAGCACCTTGTCTGCAAGTGCCTCTGCCATATAATATGTGTAGCCATCAACAGCCTTTACCTTTACATATGTGTCATTAGGGTTCACACAGAGTGCCACGTTGCTTGGAAGTGTCCATGGAGTTGTGGTCCATGCGAGGAAATATGCATCCTCTCCTACTACCTTAAAACGTACTACTGCTGATTTTTCTTTAACTGTCTTGTAGCCCTGTGCCACCTCCTGTGCAGAAAGCGGTGTTCCACAACGAGGACAGTAAGGAACAATCTTGAAGCCCTTGTAAAGAAGTCCCTTATTCCAGATTTCCTTGAGAGCCCACCACTCTGACTCAATGAAATTGTCGTCATATGTGACATATGGATTGTCCATATCAGCCCAGAAGCCTACAGTGTTGGAGAAATCCTCCCACATACCCTTGTATTTCCATACAGACTCTTTACACTTCTTGATGAATGGCTCAAGTCCGTAGTTCTCAATCTGATCCTTGCCGTCAAGGCCGAGAAGCTTCTCCACCTCAATCTCAACAGGAAGTCCGTGTGTATCCCAGCCTGCTTTACGTGGCACATATTTGCCCTTCATGGTCTGGAATCTTGGAATCATATCCTTTATGGTACGTGTCTCAACATGTCCGATGTGAGGCTTTCCGTTTGCTGTAGGAGGTCCATCATAGAATGTGTATGTCTCTCCTTCTTTTCTGTTTTCCATAGATTTTCTGAAGATATTGTTCTCTCTCCAGAACTGCTCTGTCTTCTTCTCGCGTTCAACGAAGTTCATATTGGTGTCAACTTTGTTGTACATGACTATCTCTCCTTATTCTATATTGTTCGTGAACATCCCAACATGCACCTCAAATTTGACTCTTACGAGGCTTCCTTGTGGCTTACTCCACTAGAATTTTCGGTTTATGGAATATTCACAAAAAAAGGCACACATTCCTGTAATTAGGAACGCGTGCCTGATACGTCTATACCACCTATTACAATGTACTTAAGGGAAATACCCTTGCATACCCGCCCCTGTAACGTAGGGAATACGTCAGAACCTACTCTCGCAACGCTGTATGGCGATTTTAGCCTGCGGCTCAGAAGTGATTTTCAAAACGGCTCTACTCATACCGGCTCTCACCTGCCCCGGCTCTCTTTGACTTTCCTGCCATCTCTACTGTCTTCGTCACTGCCTTTTACTAACTGTGTTTAAGTATATAACTGAAAAGCCACTGTTGTCAAGATGTAATTGATTCTGTAATAATTTGATAATAATTAACTCTAATAAATGCCATCATAATCAAAATTCTGATAATCAAAATCATTATAATCATAAGAATCATAATCATAATCGTAATCCTCATAGGAATCGTCATCATTATAATACTCATAGCCCTCATCAAAGCCCCTCATGAACTCCTTTTCTAAATCTGTGCTTACATTTGCGCCTGCCACAACCCAGAATATGATGCTGACTATAACTGAGATAGCTGCTGTTGCTATACCAACTATACCAAACACCTTGTTGTTGCCCTTTATGATATGTATAATACCAAAAATGATAGCAAGCAGAGCTGTCACATAATTGATGCATGTACAAAACAGTACAATAGATGCGATTCCAAGTACCAGAGAAGCTATACCAAAGCCATTGCTGTTCTTTGGCGGCTGGTTGTATGGATTAGCTCCATACTGTGGCTGATTGTAGGCTGCCTGTCCGTATGCAGTCTGATTGTAGCCACCCTGTCCGTTTGGCTGCTGGCCATACTGCGTCTGTCCGTATGCTGACTGATTAAATGAGCCCTGAGCATATGTGTTCTGGTTGTATGTGCCCTGGGCATTTGGATTCTGGTTGTATGTACCCTGGGCATTTGGATTCTGATTGTATGTACCCTGATTTGCATAACCATATGCACTGCCCGGATTATTGACATATCCGTCTGTGCTGCCTGTCTGGTCTGATGACTGTCCATATGCATTCCCACTTTCCTGCTGGGATACAGACTGATTATATGTGTCTGTCGGCTGATTGTATGTGTCCTGCGGCTGGCTGTATGTGTCTGAGCCATTTGCTGTTTCTGAAGGCTGACCGAATACACCTGTATTGTCCGGTGTGCCTGACGACCGGTTGTCATTGTTCATATAATTGTTATCGTCCATAACTTCCTCCATATATCCTATTGTTTATGTAGCCATTGTGTTATTGTGTTAGAAATATTTTATCATATATTACAATAATGTAAATATTTTTATCATAAAAAATATATAAAAATGGCAGGAGCAAATGCGCTCCTGCCGTAAAAAACATATTACTGCTCTTAGAAATCAAATTTCTGACTAAGCTCTTCCTCACTCTCCTCAACAGAGTTTTTGAGGTCATCCGCAAGCATATAGATATTTTCCAGTACCTTCTTGCACTTTGCCATGCTCTCGACTGTGGTATCAGCCATGCGAAGTCCCTCTGTTGAAGAAGCTGCGACCTCTTCTCCGGTAGCTGAAAGGTGTGTGATATTGTCTGATATGACTGTTGTTGAATCAAGAATCTTTTTGATACTCTCCTCAGCCACATTGATATCCTTCATCAACAGCTCAACGGCCTCTCCCATGGCATTAAACTTGTCTCTTGTATCGTCGATAAGCTCATTCTGCTTCTCTACCGATGATACTGAGTTCTCGATACTCTCGTTGGCGCGCCTTGTGTCCTCATTGAGCTTGTTTATAATCTCTGTAATATTGGCTGATGCATCCTTTGTCTGCTCTGAGAGCTGTCTGATTTCATCTGCTACTACCGCAAAGCCCTTTCCTGCTTCACCTGCCCTGGCCGCCTCAATTGAAGCATTGAGAGCAAGCAGATTTGTCTGGTTAGAAATATTGATAATCGACTCAACAAAGCTCTTTACTTCCTCTACCTTAGCGGTAAGACTCTGGATAACTGACACTGTAACATTGCTTGCCTCTGCCACGTTGTGTGCCTGCTCCTTGAGTTCTTCCACAACATCAGCTCCCTGCTTTACGGTCTCATCAGTCTGGCGTGAGGCATCTATCATAGCCTTGATTCCACTTTCTGCATTGTCTGTATTTCCCTGAATATCAACACACATAGCTGCCTGCTTCTGGATAGCCTCCGCAGTGCTCTCTGTGCTGTCTGCTATCTCCTGGATTGAACTATGGCTCACCGCAACAGACTCATCGAGATCATTTAACATGGTCATAGCCTCGTCAAAGTGCTTTGAAATATTCTCCGCAACCATTACCATCTTCTTATTGCTGTCCACCTGTGCCATAGCAGATTCTTTGATTTCTTCCATATTTTCATCGAAGAAATGGGTAAGAAGAATCGTGATGCTGTCTGACGCATATCCCACAAGTACAAGTACAAAAACTGCTATCACATCATTCTGAAGAACTGTACCCCCTATTCCAAGCTGCATTACAAGCCTGATGACGCTGGATATGATTATTACTGCGTTCATCACCATCATCATCTTTATATCCAGATATATCATCGCTGCAATAACAAGCGGCAGGGCATATGTCCATGTACCGATTGTTGAATTGATCAGTGCGATAATAAAATATCCTGCTGTCATGGCGCTTACAAGTATAAGCGCACCTGTTCTGCTGTCTCTTTTTGTAATAAATGCAATTACAGCTATTACTATTACTGCTATTGCCGCAACAAGCTGTATACTTATCCTGGTAATATCAGCATCTTTTGTCCCAACTGCTGCAAATAACGTAAATGCTATATATGCAAATACTATGATTACCGCCAGGAATACACGTTTGTTGGCTCTGCTATACTGTTTACTATTCATAAAATCCCCCTTCTTTTGTTTGAGTTTTTAAAGTAGTTTTATTATACAACAGTTTTTTATAATAATCCACTACTTTTTAGTGCCAACGTACTATTTTTCTCATTTTGCTCCTGATTTGAAGAAAATTCTCCTTTCAAATAAACATTTACACAAAAACACCCGGCAGTTATCCTGCCGGGCATCCTGTAAAAAAATATTTATTCTTTAACTCCACCAAGTGTAAGTCCTGTAACAAAGTATTTCTGTAAAAACGGGTAAATACATATGATCGGAAGCATTGTTATAATTGTTGCTGCGGCACGAACTGAGGTAGGTGTAACTGCACCTACAGCATTTTTCAATGTTTCTGCTGATCCTCCCTGATTTGTTACAGCTGAAAGAAGCTTCATAAGCTCATACTGTAATGTAGTAAGCTTTGTATTCATACGGTTATAAAGCATTGCATCAAACCATGAGTTCCACTGTCCTACTGCTACGAATAAAGCTACTGTCGCATATACCGGTTTGCAGAGAGGTGAATAAATCTTCAGAAAAATGGTGGTATATCCTGCACCGTCAAGCTGCGCTGATTCCTCTAAGCTGTCAGGAATTCCATTCATATAGGTCCTGATAACAAGCATGTTAAACGCACTGACCATTCCAGGGACTACATAAACCCAAAAACTATTGGTAAGCCCAAGTCCCTTGTACAGGAGGAAGGTAGGGATTAATCCACCATTGACATACATTGTGATAACCCAAAACAGGGATAAACCTCTTTTGAACAAAAATCTTTTTCTGCTGACTATAAAAGCAAGGATTGCATTTGCCACCAGTGCTAAGACTGTTCCAATTATTGTTCTGGCAACAGTAATGTATGCTCCTGTTATAAGATTATCTTTTTGTAAAACCGTTATATAATTCTTCCAGGTAAACTTTCTTGGTAAGAGGTAAATTCCACCTCTTAATGCATCTGTACCATCATTAAGCGATATCGCAAGTGTATTAAGCACCGGATAAAGCGTTATGATCAAAAACAATACCATAATGATGCAATTTACAATTGGAAATATACTTATCTTCTTTTTCTTTTTGCTCTTTACAGAGCCTGCTGTTATATCTGCCATCGTACAAGACCTCCTTAAAACAACTGCTCTTCACCATTATGTTTGGCAATTTTATTTGCAATAAATATAAGAATTATACTTACCACGCTCTTGAATATACCTGCTGCAGTACCTATTGCATAATCTCCCTGGCTTATGCCCCATTTAAGTACATAAATATCAATAGTCTGTGATACTTTCTGTATCAGACCGTTTCCTAAGAGATACTGTATCTCAAATCCTGCATTTAAAACATTACCTACATTCATAAGAAGAAGGATTATGATAGTTGGTTTGATTCCCGGCAGTGTTACGTACTTGATCTTTGCCCAGCGTCCCGCTCCATCAATAGATGCTGCTTCGTAAAGTGAAGGATCTATTGATGTAATGGCTGCAAGATATATGATTGCATTCCATCCTGTTTCTTTCCATACATTGGCAAATGCCACTATCGGCCAGAAATATCCCGTATGTGCGAAAAAGTTTATCGGTTGGTCTATAATATGCATATTTACAAGGAACTCATTTACAATACCTGTTCCTGAAAGCATATCGTGTAAAATACCTGTTACAATGATCCATGAAAGGAAATGTGGAAGATATGATATAGTCTGTACTACTTTCTTTCCACCCTTTGATGCAATCTCATTAAGTAAGATTGCAAATGCTATGGCTGTGACAAAAGTTACAACCAGATTGATAACGCCCATTGCGAGTGTATTTCTTATAACACGGATAAATGTCATATCCGAGAACAGCATCTTGAATTTGTCCAATCCAACAAATGCAGAATGAAATATACCAAGTCTTGGTTTGTAATCCTGAAATGCCATTGCCCAGCCAGCGAGCGGCAGATAATAGAATACGACTCCATATGCCACCATTATTGCTGCCCAGAACAGCAGCACTTTCTGGCGTTTGACTTCTTTCCATGTAATTTTTGTTCTAGGTTTTCTGACCTTTTCTTTTTTATTTTCTCTCGTTAATGACATGACACCACTCCTTAAAAGGCAGCAGGCAGATAAAACGCTATTACATCTGCCTGCCTTAAATTTCATTTAAGCTTTATTTGAACTTAGCAGCCTGCTCTAATCTTTTATCAAGCTCAGTCTGTAATTCATCCAGGAAATCCTGTGGATTGCATGCATTGTATGCATCCATGTATGTATCCCATGCTTTGTCAAAGTTTTTTGCCATAACAACCTGTGGAAGCTGCTCATGCTTAACTTCGCCAATCTTTGTCCAGGCTACTCCACCAGGAGTGCTTGTGTTAAAGTTGTTAGAGTATGACCACATCGGATACCAATCTCCAGGTGCATCGTTTGTTCCAAGCATTTCAACATATGTCTTAACACCATAGGCATCGAAAGCTTCTTGTACATCACTGTTAAGACCATCATAGAACTCTCTTGCCTGTCCATCAGGTTTGTTGGCATTGATTCCATCATCACTTGTTCCATTGTACTGTGGGAAGTATGAGTATGAGCATAAATGAGAAGCCTTGTATGCTGTATCAGAAGCCTGCTTTCTCTCATCTGCTGTTCTGTAGAACTCACCATTCTCATCTACTTCATAGTCAGTACCCTTGACACCCCAGAATCTGAGATTGTGGATATCCTGATCAAGAAGATCATTTACAAACTTCATGGCCGCATCTACATCATCACAGGCTGTTGTAACAGCAAGACCTGTTGCCTCGTTGAAAGCACCGCCTGCATTGTGCCACTGATTGTCACGGCCGTCGATTGTTACAGGTACCGGAATGTAATCGCATCCCTGCTCAGCAAGACCTGCCTGTTTAATTGCATCGCCTGCTGTGTATGCAAAATCCCACCACTGGTCAATCATTCCAAGTACACGTCCTGTAGAAAGCTTAGAGATATATTCATCATATGTCTGTGTGAATGACTCAGGATCTACAATTCCCTTATTATACTCTTCATTGAGCTTCTTGAAATATTTAACTGCTGTATCAGATGTATTATAGTCAAGTACTTTCTTTGTATCAGGATCTACCATACATGATCCATCGTTTGGATATCCGTCAAGGAACTGTGGTGCATTCTCAAGACAGAAATATCTCCAATCTTCACAAAGGATTGTATATGGAATATTTTCTGTTCCATCAGCCATTGTTGGATTTGCTTCATTATATTTCTCGATGAGGTCAAAATACTGATCCAGTGTCTTGATCTCCGGATAGTTAGCCCATTTAAGTACTCTTGCCTGGATCCAGAATGCCTCGTCATTGTGTGTGCAGACTTTCTCATCTCCCTTTATGCAGCTAAACTGTGGTATCCAGTAGATATGTCCGTCATCCTGACGAAGTTTTTCCCACTCAAGTTCTGTGAAAAGATTTTTGATGTTTGGATATTTCTCGATGTAGTCATCCAGTGGAACAAGTGCACCTGCTTCATATAACTGCTTCTGTCCACTTGCACCTTCAATGAAATCAGGATACTCGCCACCTGCGATCATTGTTCCGACTGCCTCATCTGCTGTCTGTCCGGTAAGCCAGGTTTCCTTTACCCTTACACCTGTCTTTTCCTCGATGATCTTCTGGATTTCATTATCATCATTGATTTCAGATCCCGGTACAGCAAAGAATGCATCAAACTCTTTCGCACCTCCAGAGCTACCTTTTTTGCCACTATCATTACCACATCCGGCAAACATTGTTGCTGCCATAGTAGCCACAAGCAGCATGCTTACAATTTTTTTTCTTCTCATATTGTAATGTCCTCCCTTTTGATAACTTAATTTTATACTTTTTAAGTTTTCAAACAATCGGAGTAACTATAGTCAAAAACAGGGTAAACTATAGTTTCTCGAAAAAACTATAATTTACCCTGTTTTGCAGTAATATATATTATTCTCCACTTTGCATCTGGCGTCTGAAACGCGCCGGTGTACAGCCTTTTACCTGTATAAACCTGTTCACAAAATAATCCATATCATGATATCCGACTTCCTCTGCTATCTGTATTATCTTCTTATCAGTCCTAAGCAGAAGCTCTGCCGCCCGTTCCATCCTGTAATTGTTCAGATAATCCTTAAAGGACTGTCCGTATTTTTTTCTGAAAAGCTGCCCTAAGTATGCACTGTTTACATAATACTTCTCACTCAGGCTCTTAAGCGTGATGTTCGTGGCATAATTGTCTCTTACTTCCTTTTCTACCATGCCGATCACACCTCTTGACACATTTTTTCTAAGCTGCGACAGATAATCACCATACTCACAGCAAAATCTTGTCATATGTGCACGGCTTCCCCTCTCAATACCGGTCTTAAAGCTGCTCTCACTTATGAGTCGCAAAATCTCCTGCTGATTTACATTATCATCCTGCTCACTTGCCAGGTGTATGAACTGAAACAACAGATAATTGATATTTAAGTTCATGCTTTCCCCATTCATACCCATGCTGGACATCTCATCATAAAATGTGGCAACTGCATTTCTTATCTCAACATGGTTGTTCTGTTCCACTGTCCTAAGCAGCTCATCCAGACTATCTTTACAAAGCACTATTCCATCTGCCGATATCTTTACTTCATCCTCATAGTAATATATGCTCTTTACTATGCGAAATCCCTGAAACGACCTGAGCATACATGCATTGCCGTATGATCTGGCTATCTTTGATATATCTGATACTTTTCTTCCGACCAGCATAACTATATTCTTTTGTGTATTATCACATATATACCTTCTCAGATCCTCCAGATATTTTCTCTCGTTTTTTGCGGCTTCCTCTGCCATATAATCTGAGCATATAAAGCCTATGTCATACACTTTTTCATTTACCGATACATCAAATACACAATGTGCCGAATCAGCCCCCAGAAAAGCAACACAGCTTTCGTACATCTTGCGCTGTAAGCTTCTCATATCACTATCGAGTATCTCATCACCTGCCGGAAACTGCTCCACCTGTATCTCAACATACCTTGCTCCACCCTCACACCTCATATTTTCTTTTACATAGTTCAGGTTTACTTCATCATATTTGCCCCGTATCAGAGATATCAGGTGTCCTGCAAGGTATGCCTGTTTCATCTTTTTGTTATCCTCGTCGATCTTGTTTTTCTCGTTTTTGAGCTCAAGAACCTTGTTTAGTACCTTAAGCAGCATCTCCTTGTCCACCGGCTTTAGTATGTAATCCGTACAGTCATTCTGCATAGCCTGCTGCGCATAGCTAAAATCTGCATAACCGCTTAATATCACAAAATACACATCTGATTTTTTATCTTTTCTCAAAGTCTCAAGCAGCTCAAGTCCTGTCATCTCCGGCATCCTTATATCGGCTATGACCAGATCCACATTCTCATTTTCAAGAAACTGCAGGGCTTCCTTTCCATTTGAGACCATTCCTGCTATCTCAAATCCTTCATTTTCCCAATCAATGATCACCTTAAGCCCCTGTATTATAAAAGGCTCATCATCCACCAATAATACTTTAAGCATTTTAAATCTCCTATAAATATGTTTCCGGTATTTTTATCATCACAGTCGTACCGCAGCCTTCCTCACTGTCCACATCAAATACTGCTTTAGATTCCGTTACCATTTTGATACGCAGGCAGGCATTTATCACGCCCACTCTGCCACCGGTCTTTAACATATCGATATCTGCATTTTTCATGTTACTTTTCATTTTTTCAAGAGCATCCGGATCAATTCCGCTGCCTGTATCCTCAACCTCTATATGCATGAACCCGGCTTTTTTGAATATACGCACAAATATCCAGCCCGGAGCAGCTTTACTTTCTATGCCATGCACACAGGCATTTTCAACAAAGGTTACAAGCGTAAGTTTTGGCACCTGACATTCCATGCAGTCTGCTTCTATATCTATGTTATAGTTCAGCCGCTCGCCAAACCGGTATTTCTGCAATGCCAGATAGGCTTTTACAAATTCACATTCCTTTGCAACGGTTACAGCATCATTTCCCCACTCCACATACTGTCTTTGCATGATTGCGAGTTTTTCAACCATATCAGCCGTCTCATTTTCCCTTTTAAGCAGACTGTGCATTCGTATGCTCTCAAGCGCATTAAACAGAAAGTGCGGATTTATCTGGCTGTGCAGTGCAAGAAGCTCTGCATTTTTCTGACTTACAAGCATCTCCTGCTCTTTTAGCTTATTCTTATATACAGTCTGGATCAGCTCATTTGTGCGGCTTACCATCCTGTTGTAATTTTTTATCATGCTGCCGATCTCATCTTTGCTCTCCCTGTCAGTCATAGATACAAGCTTTTCGCTGTCAACCGACTTAAACACCTTTGAAAGCTGTAATATCCTGCTCGTAAAGGAATGGTTAAAGATACTAACCAGACAAAGTGGAAAGAATACATTTATAAGCATCAGAAAAACAATGATCGGTGCATTGTGCATAAGCATGCTCCATATATTACTGCGTGTCTTAAACACATATATATCAAGATCACAGCCATACAAAGAGAGCTTCTGCCTGTATACGGAGTCGCTTATTTTCCCAATCGCCTCCAATGTCTTAAATGGTTTGTTGACTCCACTGTAGGCCCCATTTGACAGCACTATGTCATCTCCATGGCAGATAAGCACTTCATTATCATAATTCATATTCTTAAAAGTACGCATCATGCTGCCATAATTAAACTCTATCTTGAGTACCTTTTCGATATCAGATGAGTAAAAATCCAGCTTTTGCATATAAATCATACGTCTTTCATCTGACAATCCGGCTCCGCCTTTTTCATATACAAAAAAAAGTCCTCCGCTTCCCTTCTGCTCCAGTAGTCTGTAAGAATCCGTATTTCTTACAGCAGACATATCATTTACTTTTCCGCCATTTACTATTGTAGGATTGTCAGCATACAGGAAAAACACTATATTGCTCATTCCAAGTGTGTTTTCAAAAAGTGTATCCTGAAAGAAGCTCTGATACTCTGATACATACTCAGCAGAGCTTGTGTATTCCTTTGATATAAAATCATCTATGCGCTTGCTGGTATAGATACTCTTAGCTGCCTCTCCTGCGTTATTGACCATGCTGCTCAGATTATATCCCACAGCACTTGCTATGCTCGACATTTCATGTCTGCTGCTTTCTTTTTCAGCATTATTTACGATGGAAAGCACCACTGCATCAGTCACTATGAGCGGCAGCATGACACACAGTACATAAAATATGTAAAATTTTTTTCTGAGTGAATAATCATCAAGCTTTCTCTCAATGGCATTCCATATTGATTTTCTCATAAACAGTTCCTCTGAAATCACTTAAAGGAGCCGACATATGCCCGCTCCTAAAGTCTGTTTTAACTTATCATTAATTATAAAATAACATATTTATTATTAATAATCTACCCCTGTTTTCTCTCCACATCTTGCGATCTCAATGCGCTCTGTCCTCTTGCCTGTGAGCTTTGTGCTTCTGTCATCAGGCTGCTGTCCTCCTGCGGATATCTCATAAATTCCCGGCACAGCTACACAGCTTCCATCCTCTTCTATCACAGCAAAGTCCCTTGGCGAAAGAGTCAGCTTTACTTTCTTAGTCTCATGTGGCTCAAGCTTTACAACCTCAATCCCCTTTAGCTGATATCCCGGCTCATACTCTGCAGCATCAACGTGCCTGATATAGAGCTGAACTATCTCATTTACAGTATATCTGCTGTCATTTGTCACATTTACAAACACCTCGACAGGTTCGTTTACATCACTTTCTGCTTTATCCACTGACAGTCCATCATAGTTTGTCTCACCATAATGCAGTCCATATCCAAATGGATATAACACATTCTCATTTGTATAGCGATATGTCCTGTGAGCCATTGAATAATCCGTAAACTCCGGGAGATTTTCGGTGCCCTGATAAAATGTAACCGGCAGTTTTCCATTCGGACTATACTCTCCGAATATAGCTTCTGCAACAGCCTTTCCGCCTCTGGCTCCCGGATACCAGCTGTCTATAATGGCATCCACATGCTCTTCTGCCCAGGAAAGATCTATCGCACTTCCTGCTGACAGCACAAGTATTACCGGCTTTCCTACTGCTGCAACAGCCTCTAAAAGTTCCTCTTGAAGTCCCGGAAGCATAAGCCCCAGCTTGTCACCGCTTGCATATTCATTTCCGGCATCACCCTCTTCACCTTCTATAGTTGCATCAAGTCCAAGACACATTACGACCACATCTGACTGTTCTGCCATGATGAGTGCTTCCTTAAATCTGTCCTTTTCCTCTGCAAGTCCCTGTACTTTGTCCTTGTACAGATGGCAGCCCTCTGCATAAAGCACTCTTGTATCCTCTCCAAGATATTGCTGCAATCCCTCAAGTGGAGTGATATATCTTGATGAGGTACCATAATAATTTCCTATAAGCGCATCCCTGGAGTTGGCATTTGGTCCGATGACCGCAATAGTTTTAACATTTTTTCTGTCGAGAGGCAGGAAATTGTCCTTATTCTTTAAAAGTACAAGACTTCTTCTGGCAGCCTCCACAGAAAGCTCCACATGCTCCTTACATTCTACAACCTCATACGATATGTCCTCATATGGCGATGGATAATCCTTCATCATGCCCAGACGGATACGCACCTCCATCAGCCTTTCTACTGCTGCCGTGATCGCCTCGTCTGAAACCAGTCCCTTGTCATAAGCATCCTTAAGATGTAAAAATGCACTTCCACAGTTTAAGTCACAGCCGTTGTTTACAGCCATAGCAGCCGATTCCTCTACTGTATCCGTCACATGATGGTGTTCGTGGAAATCAAGTATTGCCCAGCAGTCTGACACCACATGACCTTCAAATCCAAACTCGTCACGCAGTATATCCTTAAGCAGTGTCCTGCTTCCGCAGGCAGGTTCTCCATTTACCCTGTTGTAAGCCCCCATGACAGCCTCAACCTTTGCATCCTTTACACATCGCTTGAAGGCATACAAATATGTATCATACATATCATGCTTTGATGCTTTCGCATCAAACTCATGTCTTATGGCTTCCGGACCGCTGTGTACCGCAAAATGCTTTGCACAGGCTGCCGATTTTAAGTGATCCGGATCATCTCCCTGTAATCCCCTTATATATGCGCAGCCAAGCTTACCTGTCAGGTACGGATCTTCCCCGTATGTCTCATGTCCCCTGCCCCATCTTGGATCTCTGAATATATTTACATTAGGTGCCCAGAAGGTAAGTCCCTTGTATATTCCGTGATCACCCTTTTTTGAAAATTCATTGAACTTTCCACGACCCTCCGTTGATACAACATCTCCGATCTTTTCTATCAGGTCAGTATCAAAAGTTGCCGCAAGACCTATCGCCTGAGGAAATACTGTAGCAACACCGGCTCTTGCTACTCCATGAAGAGCCTCATTCCACCAGTTGTATTCCGGTATCCCCAGTCTTTCTATAGCCGGTGACTCATACAGCATCTGACTTATCTTCTCATCTATTGTCATCTGCGATACTAGTTTTTTTGCATATTCTATAGTTTTTTTACTCATAGTGACTTCTCCTTTAATTTATATAATGATTTTACCAGATTCATGCAGTATTTTCTTTCTAATTGTTGCCCCACAATGTTCAAAAATTGCTATTTGTGCTATAATAACTATATTCACGCAAATGCGCATAAATATCAGCCGTATGGAGACAAGTATATATGATCGAAAATCTGAATGGAATACATGAGACAGTAAAATATAAAGAATACAGCAATGTAAAGCTTTTTATAAATGCGGAAGCAGAAGATTATCCCATTCACTGGCATACTCCCATGGAGATTATCATGCCACTTGAAGGCGGCTATACAGTGCAGATTGGGGATGATTTGGTACATCTTAATGAGAATGATATTATCTTTATAGCTTCCGGTGTAAAACACAGGCTTATCGCACCTGACACCGGAAAAAGGCTTATCCTGCAGATTGAGTGGTCTGCTGTCTCAAAAATAAAGGAATTAAATTCCATACTTACCCTTATAGCACCTGCTATAACGCTAACCCCGGAAACTTCCGGTGATATCCACAGCAATATCCGTAAACTGCTGCTTGATATATCAAATGAATACCAGACCGACCCATTTCTATCAGAAGCCGTGATCTACTCCAAAATGCTTGAAGTACTTGTCCTTATTGGAAGACATCATACTGCCAGCAGTTGTAATTTTAATGTCGGCAGACACAAACAGCAGGAATATCTGGAGCGTTTTCTGTCTATCTGTGAGTATATCGATACACATTGCACTGAGGACATAACACTTGATGAAATCTCAAAAATAGCCGGATTCAGTAAATATCACTTTACCCGGCTATTTAAGCAGTTTACCAATAATACCTTTTACAAATACTTAAATCAGAAAAGAATAGAGCTTGCCCTGACCCTTCTGGCTGATCCCAATATATCTGTCACCGAGACTGCAATGCAGTCAGGCTTTGCAAATCCATCCACTTTCATAAGGGTGTTCAAAGCTGAAAAGGGCTGCACCCCGACTGAATTTCGCAAAATGTTTATTGGGTGAGCATTATGTATGAAAATTCTGCATAGTTATTACTATTGCTGCCATTTGAGGATGCATACATACCGACCGTACAGCCCACAAAGCCACCTGCTTCTTCTGTGGTATATGGCAGCAGACTTATTTTTTCTGCGACTTTTACGCTCTTTTCGGCCGTACCTATCCATATAGATGCTTCCTGTTCCTTACAGATCATACATATATTCCACAGTGGATTTTTTTCTGTAATGCTGTACTCCATAATATCTGCCACTGCTATCTTTTTGTCAATTCCCTTAATATGTGTAGTCACCACAAATACCAGCCTCCCGGCTTCCATTGTTATCTCAGCGCGAAGATGATTCTCATTGTTCTGGAAAAGTACAAGTCCTGCCGTCTCATTATCCGACTGTGGGATAAAACGCACTGCTGTCTTTACCGTAAACTCATAGCCCTTCTGTCTTAGTCCAAGAAATGCGCTTGTGCCAAGATCAGTGATCTGCTCTTTGTTTGTGTACAGTCTCAGTACTCCCGGATTTTCCTTAAGGGAGTAAAAAGACTCGTTGCGTTTTCCTATTCCAACCAGCCTCTTATCAGGCTTGGCTTCGCAGAAAGTTATAAAATCATTTTCTGATATCTCATCTATAAATCTGCACTCTTCAAGCGGTATATCTACCGTATCCTCAAGGTGTCCTATCCCGGGTGCTATTACCGGCCATTCGTTTTCCCATATTGTTTTTGCAATAAAGGTCTCCCTGCCCATGCTGCTGTGCTTTTTGCATGGTCTTGACGCAAGCATGACCACATACCAGTTTCCGTTTATATCATCCACCAGATCACCATGTCCTGCATAGATGACCGGATAATCCATCCCCAGATTTCTGTGTGTAAATATCGGATTTCTCGGACATCCTTCAAACCATTTAAAAAGCTCCGTGCTTCTTGCTATCGTTATACTGTGCTCCGGTCCGGTGCCGCCCTCTGCATGCATCAGATAATAATATCCGTTTATCTTGTAGATGTGTGGTCCTTCCGGCCATATACAGCCCTTTACAGCACCTTTCCATATGGCCATGCTCCTGCCCTTAAGCTTCATGGTTCCAAGATCAAGCTCCTGTATCCATATCTCCCAGTCTCCATTGTAGCGTACTCCTTCAGGGTTTGGGCGTGTGCCACAGTAATAACATCTGCCGTCATCATCAAAGAAAAGGCTTGGGTCTATTCCGACTGCTTCTTCTCCCAAATAATACGGATCAGACCACGGTCCTGCCGGATCCTGCGCTGTCACTATAAAATTGCCGCCATGCGATACATTGGTCGTTATCATATAAAAAGTTCCTTCATGATATCTTATGGTCGGTGCAAAAATACCTCTCGATATTTCTTCATTTTCCACGCATAGCTGCGATGGTCTGTCAAGTATATTGCCAATCTGCTCCCAATGAGCCAGATCCCGGCTATGAAATATGGGAACACCCGGTGCATACACAAAGCTTGATGTCACCAGATAATAGTCTTCCCCGACTCTACATATTGATGGATCAGGATAAAAACCTGAAAGTATTGGATTTTTTGCTGTTACCATGTCTCTTACCTCTCATTCTCTATAATACATATCCAAAGCCCAGTATCGTAAACTGCTTGTCTCTGTCTTCCTCTTCAATTTCAATTCTTACAACATGATTTTCACTGGTCTTATTGTTAAATATTATTACCGCATTGCAGTGCTGCCAGTTATTGATATGTGGATCAGCCGTAAAATGATATTCTCCGTCCACATATACCTTTGCCTTTCCCACGTTTACCTCTCCCGAATCCTTAAATACAAGGAGAAGTGCCCTGCACTCCATCTCAAGCTCGAAATACGCTTTTACCCTGTTTAATGTATTTTTTGTGCCATCATACATCCAGTTATACGGGAATTCCGGAGTCAGCGAAAGCTGATCATCCATCTCAACGCTTTGCAGCTGTGTATCTGTCGAATCGAAGCCACCCTCGTCAATATATGCCTTTGCATATATATCCTTTTTGTCGAGCAGTCTTATATTTTCAAAGCTGTTTCCTATTACCGGTGCAAGATTTAGTTTTTCCTGCAATATTTTTTCCTCTGTCAGTCCCAGTTCAAATGCATCCAAACTTGCATGCCCTGCCTGATCTATTTTTTCAAAAAGATACTCTATGCAGTCTGCCATGACGGAATGGCCTGCATTGCCCGGATGAAACATATCATAGAAAAACTGATTTTTGGTTATTACCCTTCCCTCGTCATTTTTTAATGCAAACTGAGGGGAAACCGCATCCAGCACGCTTACCATAGGCAGATCATAGAGCTTTCCAACCGGGCTTAGGCGGTCTTGAAGGTTCCAGTCATTTGCAAATACTGAAAAAAGCAATATGACTGCCGGTTTACATGGCAGATTAAGTACTTTACGTACAAGGCTTTCATAGCAGTCACCCTTTGTCTCATCCCCCTCATCATTTACAGCAAATTCAATAACTACTATATCAGGCTGCTGTCCGTCTCTTAGTACATCCCTGTCAAATCTGATCATTCCCAGCTCCGATGGTGTGCCGCCCACACCGGCTTTTATGAATTTCACATTATTCTTTGCAGAAAAACGCTTCTGGAAAAGCTGATAGGATTTGTATGCATAGCACTCTGTATTTATAGGTGTCGCACCTGCTCCCTGTGTGATAGATCCACCGATGTATGCAAGTGTTACCTCTTTTCCGGCTCTAGTCTTTTCGATGGCTTTTCTTATGCGGTATGCATTTCCCATATTCATAAGCGAATGACTTATCATGCTGCAGTATTCATCAGAGTTCATATCCACCTCTGTTTCCTCAATATCTGCCGGAGCCTCATAGCCGTCATTCAGATACAGTCTGACACTCGCTTTTCCCATGATATCCGGTGTATTAAATATGAACTTTATCTGTCCCGGTATATCATCATCCGGTGTCCACTTATAATCTGACAGGTATATCTTTCTCTCCATTCCATCACCTGTCAGCTTTACCTTAAGATTAGTACCGCCTCCGTACAAGTCCTGCTTTCCGTACATCTGAAACACAAATTCGATCTGTTCGTTTTGATTATCTGTTTCCACAGATACACCTATGCTGTGTACAAGCCTGCCAAAACCTTCCACTGTCTCTAACAGTCCCAGTTCCTCTTTATTTTCTATATTTCCGGCTATCTGTGCACTGTTTATCAGTCTTCCGTCGCTTTCATATATAAAATGTATAATGCTTCCATCTTCCTGTACTGAGCCATATATATCCTTATCCTTCATGATGTAGAAATACGGTCTTTTTCTTTCCGGATCCTTTGGTGCTTTTGGCCCTGCCATCTTTCTGCCTCCTTGTTGTGTCGATTTTATCAGCTATAATGATTATATGATACAAAAACTCCCAGTGTTTTGCACCGGGAGAAATTATAGATATTTGTCCTGTCTTTTATAGTTTATGACTGTTTCATCATTCCAGCTTAAGGTTCTTGTATATTAAAATCAATAAATCCTGTAATTTCCTGAAAGTGCTAACATTGCAAACATGTAAAGGAAATTGTCATAGTATCTCATGTCACCTGTCCTAAGCGGAGTGTTCCAGAACTTTTCAACACATTGCTTTGCATATTTTCCATCTGCTGCGAGTGAAGCTTCTGCATTAACAGCAATGATCGCTACCGGATGAAGTGCCTTCTCATCAAGCGGTGTACCATCTATAAGAAATACACCATCCCAATTGTCCTTCTGATCCTCACAATAAAACTTCTGAAGGTTTTCTGCCGTTTTAATCTGCCACGGATCTGCATCAAACCACAGATGATCCATCGCTATATTGGCGATCGTGCGGTATGCATCACTGTAATACCAGTCATGTCTTCCAAATATTTCCTGATGCCCCGTATGAGGCTTTCCGTCATAATCTGCATATTCTGCGCTAAGTCCTGTCTTTTCATGGCATGCACTGTGCAGATATGCTCTGCTGGCAGCTGCTGCTTCTTTCCAGAAGTCTCGGTCCTCCTCATAAGCCCTTTGGGCAAAAAGTTCATAAAAATGCGGCAGATGGTATGAAGGATCACTGAAATCCATATTTGTGACAAACTTTATCAGCTTGTTGGAAGGCTCCCACATTGGCTCTCCGCTGTGTCCCGGCTCACCCTTGTGTACACACTCCCTTAAGATATTTTGTGCCTCTTTGCTGTAGCAGAATATACCATCGCCATCTCCCCATCTTTTAGAGGCGAAAAATAATGCCATTGCAAAATACTCTTCACCATCAGGTGCCGGTCCATCGGCATTTCGCTTTCCGTTTGTCTGACATGACCACGCAAAATAATTTTTTGCCGGACCATCTTCTATATACATATATGTGCGCACCCATTTCCACAGTCTGTCAAACTCTGCTTTTTTGTCCAGCTGTACACATACCATCATGCCATATGACATTCCCTCGGTTCTCACATCATGATTGCCGGTATCCTCCATATATCCCATATCATCACCGGCTTCATGATAAAAACGTTCATCATCATTCCCATAGAATATCGTGTTAAAAGTATCCTCTACTCTTTTTTGAATTTCTTCTTCCGGATACCCATACTCTTTGAATATATTTCTGTATTTGCCTGTCTTATATGCTCCTGCCATTTTTCTCTCCTTTTTGTCGCTGTTTTACTGTATCCCGCACATGAAATTTAAAAATCTGTGTCTGCATGATGTCCAGGATTCATTATCTCCTTTTTTGAACCATTCTTTCCGTGCACTGTCCCTAATTCCGTATATGGCTGTTATGTTCCCGATGATATCATCAGATATCGTGCTGTCTGCCATTATTATCATAATTCCTTTTATCCTGCCTTCACCCGACAGATTATCCATGATATTTGCTATCTTTCCCTGATGTATCCAGCAAAAATTTCTTTCGTCCGCAGCACACTCAAGCACACATACTCTGCCGGTATCACAATTATCCTCTCCATAACCGGCTGGTGTATAAACATAATTCATACTGACCTGTCCGTCTCCATCACACGAATAATGGATATGTATCTGACCATGCTCTGTTTTCTTAAGCTCATGCCAGCTAAAGTTCCTCTCAGGTACCTCAGCAAAGTTTACAGCCCTGTTATATCCGAACCCTACAGGTGCCGCAGGGTTTACTACAGGTGTTCCATTTACCATAAATGTCACATAGTTAAATCCCTCTGCCGGATTACCTATTGTTTTTTCCCAATAACCATCATTTTTCTTTGATCTGTAAAGAAGCTCCTCCGTGCCATTTTCAAGAACTACGCTCACGCTTTTTGCATCAGGTGCAAAAAGATTTACTTCAATGCTGTTATCCTCCGTCACACGGATACCATGTATGACATCCGGATATTTGCCAGCCGGTTTTCCATCCTCGTCATTTTCGAACTGTATCTGCCTGTACACCGGATCAAAAAATACCATGCTCTCATCCGCCTGTACCGGTGTGGTAAAATCAATATTCTTTGATCTGACCGGGACAGCTTTATCAATATCATCAAGTTCTGCGTCATCCCATGTAAAAAGCATCTGTGCGAAATCCTTAAAGCTCTTTCTCCATACATGCCATTCATGATAGCCCTCATATACTTTTGGTGTACTGTTTTTCCCCTGTCGTGAAAATTCTTTTACCATCTCATTGATTCCAAGCAGTATCTCTTTTTCTTCATCTCCTGCCGACATAAAGACAGCTTCAAACCGATATGGGCTGTCGATGATTTTTTTCATGAGATGTATTGCAACACCTGAAAATACTCCAACTGCTGAAAAAAGCTCCGGGTGTCTTGCCGCTATATCCGTAGCCTGTCCTGAACCAAGTGAAAGTCCTGCCACAGCACGGTTGTTTCTTCCTTTTTTGACCTTAAAATTTTCCTCTATATAAGGGATTATGCTATTTACAAGCTCACTGTCAAAATCTCCCGGAAAAAATACAGGGTATTCGTTATCCTTAAATGCGTAGCCACTGCTTGCAACTATGATCATCGGCACACATTTTTTGTCTGCTATCAGATTGTCCATGATGAAATTCATCTTACCCTGCCATACCCATCCGGTCTCATTCTCCCCGACACCATGCTGTAAATACAATACAGGATACCTTCCATCTCCGCTCTCATATCCGGGTGGAGTATACACATAGCTCTCCTTTATGTGACCGTTTACCTGTGAGGTATATTTGCACAGACTTACCGTTCCATGCGGCACATCCCTGACAAAATAGAAATCCTCGCCCTCTTCTGGCACTTCAAATGTGTTTATTGCAGCAAAACAGCCATATGATATAGCCGCATGAGGATTTGTTATGCAGACATCATCTATATACCAGAAATAATAATGCATTGCCCAGTGGAAATCTTTAATATTTGCCGAAAATCCACCCTGCATATCAGGCTTTAACTGTATGCGTTCTGAGCTGAAATAGCCTCCCATTCCGGCTACTTCTACTTTATTGGCATTTGGCGCATAGATATAAAAGGTAACACTTCCATCATCCTCAAGTGTGACTGAGCATCTGTTATTGTCCATTGATGATGGTATCGTGCCTATATACAAAGCACCATTTTTTAAATCATCCAAAATAAAATCCCCCCATTCGTTTATTGATATATATAAGTGTAAACGAACAGGGGCTTGTTATTCTATTAATAAATTGCCAAACAGTATTCAAATATTGCTAATTTTCATTTACCTTTTGCTGTAAATAATCAAAATATATCTGTGGATTACAGGCATTGTACTTCTCCATATACTGATCCCAGGCAGCACCAAAATCATCTGCCATGATAACCTGCGGCAGCCATATTTTCTTTACTGCCACAATATTATTCTTTGCTTTCCCACATTCAGAGGTCGAAGGAATTGAATCTGAATATGAATACATCGGATACCACGAGCCGGGAGCCTCATTTTTTCCAAGCATATCTACATAGTTTTCCACTCCATAGGCTTTAAAACATTCCTGAATATCCACAGGCTGATTTCTGAAAAACTCGTTCTGCTGAAACTCCATTGAAAACGCATTTATACCATCATCAAGCATTCCCTCCACTCTTGGAAAGTATGAGTACGAACACATATGCGCTGTATGATATGAGCTGTCACTTTTTTTCTCTGCCTGCTCATTGGTAAGGTAAAACAAACCGTTTTCATCGACTGAATAGTCCTTGCCCTCCTCCCCCCAGAACCTTTCTCTTATGATATCAGATTCCAGAAGATCACTGACAAACTTCATCGCACCTTCGATATCTTTACAGGAGGTGGTAATGGACACTCCTGAAGAATAATCTATTTCTGCCATCCTGTTTGTATGCCATCTGTTGTGAATACCATCATCAATCGTGACAGGAAGAGGAACATAATCACACCCAAGCTGTGCCAGATTCTGTTTTTTGAATACAGGATCTATTGTATAATAAAACTGCCACCACTGGTCGACCATCCCAAGCACAGCTCCTGTTGACAGCTTATCCAGATATTGATCATAGGTGGCATTAAACGCCCCGGGATCCATTATTCCTTTATGGAACTCTTCGTTAAGCTTTCCGAAATATCTTTTGGCTGTGTCGCTCACATTGTAATCCATCACTTTTTTGGTTTCCGTGTCCACCATACAGCTTCCATCGTTTGGAAATCCGTCAAGAAACTGCGGTACATTTTCAAGACAAAAATACCGCCAGTCATCACAAAGCATCGTAAATGGTATATTTTCTGTTCCATCCGGCATTGTTGGATTTGCCTGTACATAGCTTTCTATCAGGTCAAAGTACTGCTCTATCGTTGTAATCTTTGGATATCCAGCCCATTTTAATACTCTTGTCTGAATCCAGAAGGCTTCACCATTATGCAGCATCTCCACATCATCCCCATGTGATACTCCAAACTGTGGAATCCAATATATGTGTCCATCCGGCTGTCTTAACTTTTCCCATTGTTCATCACTGAGATATTCTTTTATGTTCGGATAATCGTCCCAGTATTCATCTATTGGAATGAGTGCATCTGCCTCATACAGCGCAGTCTCACCCAATACAAAATCCGGATATTTCCCGGTTGCTATTAGAGAATTTATTGCATCGTCCTTATCCTGTCCAACAAGCCAGGTTTCCTCACATTCAGCACCGATCTGCTCTGCTATGAGCTGCTTTATATCATTATCCGGATCTATATTATCTCCTTCTACAGAAAAAAAAGCCGTAAAATGCTTTATTTCTTTTTTATCTGACGATTTAAAAGTAACACCGGCTATAAGTCCGATAAACAATGCCACTGTAACCGCTGCGGAAACCAATCTTTTTTTCATACCATGTTTCTCCCTATTTTCTTTTGTTCAGTCTCTGCTATAAAATTGCATAATAGTCATTATATTCCATAAAAAATATTTTTACAAATCCTAAAATAAATATATCTAATAACTAGGGTATAAAACAATAATTTATCCTGCTGACATTTTCTCTGTCATACATTATAATTTTTACAATTTTAAAAATCAGGAGGACCATATAATGATCATACATGAAATAACAGAAGAATGTTTTAAGAAATATGGAAAGGTGATCGACTCTATAGATCTTACAGAGCTGGTCAGCACAATGCAGACAGTAGAAATTCCTGCTGATGTGGTTTATGAGCCATCCATTTCTGCACTTGAAAAGCTAAAATGCGCTACAGAATTACAACAGAAAACATACGGGGAGCTTCCTATACAGATAGGCTGGTGCATAGGCAACAATCATAAGCTCAATGCTGTTGAATATCACAGATGCTCTGAGGTCAATATTGCCGCAACTGATGCCATACTGATACTCGGCCGACAGCAGGATATCTCCGTGGAAAATACATATGATACCTCTTTGATGGAAGCTTTCAGGATTCCTTCCGGAACAGCAGTCGAGCTTTATGCCACAACACTGCACTACGCACCATGTAATGCATCTGCTGGCGGATTTCTGGTAGCCGTTGTACTTCCAAAAGGCACAAATGAAGCCCTGGAACATCCACACACCGGCGGAGAAGATGCTCTTCTTGCAGCTAAAAACAAATGGCTTATCGGACATCCTGAAGGTGGACTTCCTGAGGGATCATACATAGGGCTTACAGGTGAAAATCTGGAAATTAAATAAAAAGCAAAAAACAGCCCGGGCTTTCACCCGGGCAATTATTATATTACGCTTTAACTTTACGATAAAATTAAGCCTTCGCCTCGTCCTCGTTGTCTCCCCAGAAATCCACCGGCTCATAGTCCTGCAGCTTTGCTAGGAAGCCCTTCTGCTTAAGCTCTTCCTGTATGGCATCAAGCACCTCTTCACTCTCCGCACATATTGTGTGATAGTGATAACCTGAAGTTACATTTTTAAGAAGGCTGGACTTTCCTGTGCGGATTTCCTCCAGGTAATTTCTGACATCACGTCTGGACTTGATGTCCATATTGGCGCGGATCACTCCGTAGACCTTGTGGTATACAAATACGTCCTTCACATGGCCTCCGGCATCAACTATTGTTGAAAGCTCCTCCTCTACTTCATCATCCTCGTGAACCACCTTTAATACTCTCGAATACTGCTTATCCGCCTGTATCAGATATCCTCTGTTTGTCGAAAAAATCGCGGCTCCGTTTGCTCGAAGCAGTGCTATGTCCTGCACAATCACCTGACGACTCACATCAAGCTCCTTTGCAAGCGCAACTCCCGCCACAGGCGACTTTGACGAGGATAGAATATTTATTATTTTTTTTCTTCTCTCATCACCGTTCATTTTCGTTCCTTTCCGTAAAACATTACTGTCACAGCATAGTGAGACCGGCAATCTAAAATCTATACTGCATGTAGATTTTTAAGTGATAAATCCATAATAGGCGCTGAATGTGTTAGCGCACCACTTGATACATAGTCTACACCAAGACCCTTTATTCTTGCAATATTTTCTTTGGTAACATTTCCCGAAACCTCGATTTCGGCTCTGCCGTCAATGTAGTCGATGCACTGCTTTAAAAGCTCTGTTGACATGTTGTCGAGCATGATAATGTCGGCACCGGCTTCAACCGCATCCTTCACCATATCAAAGCTCTCTACCTCAACCTCAATCTTTCTGACAAACGGGGCATAGGCCTTTGCCATGGCGATTGCCTCTTTTACGCCGCCAGCTGCTCCGATGTGGTTATCCTTAAGAAGCACACCATCCGAGAGATTGTATCTGTGGTTGTTTCCACCGCCGACTCTGACCGAGTATTTTTCAAAAATTCTATTGTTTGGAGTTGTCTTTCTGGTATCCAAAAGCTTGATACCGGTGCCCTCTAAGAGCGCTGCAACCTGACTGGTATAAGTGGCAATTCCACTCATACGCTGTAAATAATTGAGCGCAGTTCTCTCACCGCACAAGAGTACTCTGATATCTCCGTAAACCTTACCGATAAGCTGCTTATTTTCTACCCTATCGCCATCCTTTACGTAAAACTCTACCTTTGTATCTGCATCAAGCAGTGTGAAAACTCTCTCAAAAACCTGCAGTCCACAGATGATTCCGTCCTGTTTGCAGATTAAATCCACCTCTCCTGCCTGCGGATGTGGCATCACGCTGTTTGTGGATACGTCCTCGCTTGTGATGTCCTCCTTTAATGCGCTTAATATGAATGGGTCTACGTTGAGACCCAGTGTTACCTGATCGTACATATAGTTAGATTCCTTTCGTTCAAATTATTCTTATTTATTACGGTTTCGCACTTTTTATGCTGTGTGGTGCCGGGGTGATACTTGCTTTTATGCCTGAATGTAGGTGACACCTGATTCGGCATTCACGTCTTGTGCGCTGGTGCGGCCCTCTATTGCCTCCATGGCGAGCTTCCTGTATTCTCTCTCTACAGCTTTTTCATCGCTGTAGTCTGCGAGGTCGATGCTATCTGCGGCCTTTTTGGCTGCTATCTCATCATTTACAAAGCCAAGCTCCGCCATCTGTCCTGCTGCACGCTTTGCGAATACCAGGCTCTCAAGCAGTGAATTGCTTGCAAGACGGTTTCTTCCGTGCACTCCGTTGCAAGCGGTCTCTCCAACTGCATAGAGACTTTCCATGGATGTGCGGCTGTGGTGATTCACCTTGACGCCGCCCATGAAATAGTGCTGTGCCGGAACAACAGGAATAGGCTCCTTGAAGACATCATATCCCATATCCTTGCAATGTTCAATGATATTTGGAAAATGTGATACAAGCTCATCCCTTGGAATGGTACGCAAATCCTCCCAGACAAAATCTGTGCCGTCCTTTATCATCTGCTCACGGATTTTGCCGGTCAGCACGTCTCTTGGTAAGAGCTCATCGACAAACCTGTTCATATTCTTGTCCAAAAGCTTAGCCCCCTCACCTCTTACGGACTCTGAAATGAGAAAGCTTCTGTCCTCATGCTTTTTCGTGTAAAAGGTCGTTGGGTGAATCTGCACATAGTCTGGGTTTTTAAGCTCTATGCCATGCTTTTTTGCAATGGCAAGCGAGTCACCTGTCAGATGTCTGAAATTTGTTGAAAATCTGTACAGTCCTCCAACTCCGCCGCAAGCCATGACAGTGTATGCCGCTGTCACCTTTTCCAGCGTGCCATCCTGTTTTCTGATGATGGCGCCGTAGCATTTGTTATCCCTTTCGATGATGTCAACCATCGTCGTATACTCCATGAGTGTCACATTTGAAAGCTTCTTAACCTGTGCAAGCAATGTGCTTGTTATCTCTTTTCCGGTCACGTCTTCATGGAAAATAATTCTGTTGTGTGAATGAGCTCCCTCTCTCGTATAGGCAAGTGAGCCGTCATCATTTCTCGCAAAATCTGCTCCGTATGAAACAAGATCCTTCACCACCTCAGGTGATGAGTTTATCATTATCCCAACCGACTCCTTGTCATTCTCGTAGTGGCCGGCCTTTAAGGTATCCTCAAAAAAGCTGTCGAAATCAGACTGCTCTTTAAGCATACACATGCCACCCTGCGCCAGAAATGAATCATTGCTCTCCAGATCTGACTTTGTTATCAGTGTAATTCTTACGTCTCTTGGAAGCTTAAGCGCACAATAAAGACCTGAGCAGCCGCTTCCCACAATAAGTACATCTGTATTCATAGTATGTTACCTCTTTTATTTACCTGCATCCACCGATGTAGCCGCTTCTTTAGCAACATCCCCCTGGATGCGATTTACTGTAATGGGCGTATTATAACACTAAAATTTACAACTGACAAGACACCTGTAAAACTTTTGTGTTGACAGCTGGTTTACAGCTAAGTATAATGACAAGTAACTTATTTATTTTGGCCGGTTCTTTATGTAAAATCCAAAAGGGGCTTACATTGATATAACTGTGCTTCAATCACACTAGGAATTTCAAGAGGTATATCACATTATGATGACAACAAGAGAATTACAGGATGAGATTATCCGATTAAAGAAGGAAAATGATATCTGTATATTAGCTCATGCTTATCAGAGTCACGAGATACTTGAGGTTGCCGACTTCACAGGCGACTCATATGGACTCAGCAAGCAGGCTGCCACAGCACCACAGAAGAATGTGCTCATGTGCGGTGTCCGCTTCATGGCAGAGACCTGCAAGATTTTATCTCCTGACAAGCATGTATTTTTGTCAAACAGCGCAGCAGGCTGTCCTATGGCGGAGCAGCTCGATGTAGAGCTCTTACAATCGTTAAAGGCCGAGAACCCTGACTATACAGTGGTTGCCTACATAAACACCACATCAGAGCTTAAAACCATATGCGATGTGTGCGTCACATCTTCATCCGCTGTAAAAATTGTTAAAAATATTGACAATAACAAGATTCTTTTCATCCCTGACTGCAATCTGGGCGCATGGGTTGAGGAACAGGTTCCGGAAAAGACCTTCAAATTTGTACATGGTGGCTGTCCTACTCACCTGCGCATGTCAATAGCAGATGTTGAGAGAGCAAAAGCGGCTCATCCTGCTGCAAAACTTCTCGTACATCCGGAGTGCCTTGCAGAGGTTTCAAAGGCTGCAGACTATATCGGAAGCACCACCGGCATCATTGACTATGCTAAAAACAGCACAGACAGGGAATTTATCATCGGAACTGAAAACAGCATACTGCAGCACTTACAGTATGAGTGCCCTGAAAAGAGCTTCTATCCGCTCTCAAAAGACTGCGTATGCCACAATATGAAGCTCACTACCCTGATGGATGTATACAATTGTGTTAAGGGAGCAGGCGGAGAAGAAATCATACTGCCTGACGATATAAGAACAAAGGCCAAGGCCTGCATAGATACCATGCTCACACTTGGAGAGTAATTTAATTGCAATATTAAAAGACCACAGAGTCTCTGTTTTGCTCTGTGGTCTTTACTTTAATTAATTGATGATAATACCTCATCTGAATATCTTTCTTTAATTTTCATTTCCAGCACCTGAAATTCATGAATATAACTGTCAAGCACCTTATTCACAAGCTGACGTGCAGCTTCCTCATTGTATATATGAGTTGTATCATTCCTGTCTCTTAACATTCCAAGCCAGACACTCTCATCAATAAAATCATAATACGCATATGCAGTTTTTATAATTTCTCTTGGAGAACCTGTTGCAGCCTGATTAGCGCCCTCATATCGTAACAGTTCCTTTAAGACCTTCCAGCCCAGCTCAAATTGTATATAATATTTATCAATTATACCGCTCACAATAAAATCATTTGTCAAGTCTTCATCAAATGCCCTTGACAATATCCTCAAGTGGCTGACATACTGGTCAAACTTTTTCATACAATACCCTCCCATCCCTTTCTATTTCTGTCACCAATACCGGTGAAATATGCTTATCATCCATATTTATTATGTCCAGCTTTAGTAAAGACCACAACTCCTCATTAAGACAATCCGATAAATCACCAAAATCCTCACATCCATAAATAGCCAGATCAATATCACTTTTAGGATGATTCGTGCCTCTGGCGCGTGAACCAAACAGCACTACTTTTTTTGTATTATATTTTTTTGCTATATTAACAATTTGCTTATATACTTCATCCATATAATACTCCTTATTTCACATCCGTCTAATTGAATCCAACAACCTTCTGTGACAGCTTATACGCACCGATAGCTACCTTTCTGCCTCCCTTGCCCGGCAGGTTCATTAACTGTCCCATGACGCCATGGCGCAGCTTCTTGTAGGTTTCTTCATCATGCTCCTTCATGTATGCCCACAGTTCATCCTTCTTAGCCATGTTCTCATCGGTGCCTGAGATAATTGCCAGAATAGTAGAAATAGTCGTAATAATCTCCAGATAGCTGTACATATACTTCCTGCACATCTCATTTGTTATCTCATGCAATTTGACATCGTCAAACATAATCTTATTCACACGAATCTGCTGGTCAATACGACGTATCATCACCTGCTCATTGACCGACTGGTCATCGCGCCCGATAAAATATCTGTAGAAGTCCACATCCAGATAGTACATCGTGCGCACATACGGAAGCGGCTTATATACATAGATATTATCCACATAAAAGGTATGCTTTGGCAGCTCAAGTCCACAGCTTCTCAAAAGCTCTGTCCTGTATATTACCGAATGCATCAGTATGTAATGTCCCTTGTGAATATGCTTTATATCACTCCAGGTAAATATCTCATTGCGTGGAAAGCCGGTCTGACGCATAACCTTTTTACGCTTTGCTCCCTCTTTCTCGTAGACATAGTTGGCAAGAAGCATATCAATCTGTGTATTCTCCTGCTCAAACTCCCTTAGCTTGTCCAGTATCTTCTTGTATGATTCCAAATCCACCCAGTCATCACTGTCAACGACCTTGAAATATTTGCCTGTGGCATTTTTGAGACCTGTGTTTACAGCCTCTCCATGTCCACCGTTCTCCTGGTGTACAGCCTTTACTATGTCAGGATATTCGGCTGCATATCTGTCAGCTATCGCTGCTGTCTCATCCTTTGAACCATCATCAACAATAATTATCTCCACATCATCTCCACCCGGCAGGATAGACTCTATACAATGCTCCATGTAATCCTTTGAATTGTAACATGGGATTGCAAAACTTAATAATTTCATCTTTTTCCCCTTGTAAAAAAATAATATCGCTGTTTGATTATGCATAAAATTTTATCCTATATGCAATAACAAATACCGATACTATAATTATACACAAAATCATGATATTGTCTAAGGATTTTTTATGGTACCTTAGACCTGCACAGTTTGTTCATATTTTGTTTACAGAAAAGTGAAATTCAAAACACACGGTTTTCACAATTGATTTGTATACTAACATCATAAACGAAAGATACAAAACAAAAGCAACAAAACATATTAATTACGCAATACTCATACTAATCTTTTTCATATATAGCCGATGCAAGCCACATGCATCGGCTTCCTCTTTTTAGTATTATAGTAACTATGTGATTATTTCTATCAGCTTCTCTTTATCTTACGTGAAGCCGTCTTTTCAAACTCACTCTCCCTTACTTTAAGGCTATAGATACGCTTGTAGGCAGGTGCATTCACATTGTACTCATCAATAAGCGCCTGCAGAGCCGGCCTTATATCGACGATACCTGCATTTTGAGCATACTCGCTGTCCGGGAAAATCTCAGCTTCTATCACGCCTTCAGACTCACGCACTATGATTTCCTTTATGAGATGATTTACGCTCAGAGCGTTTTCAAGCTCCTCCGGTGACACATTCTCACCGTTTTTGGTGATAATCAGATTCTTTCTTCTGCCGGTCAGATAAATATATCCATCCTCGTCCACATAGCCTAAGTCACCCGTGTGAAGCCAGCCATCCGACAGTGTCTCCTCTGTCTCCTTTGGCATCTTATAATAGCCCTGCATCACACTTGTACCGCGGACTAAAAGCTCACCGTCAACTGTTTTTGCCTCACAGTTTGGCATCAGCTTGCCTACAGAGTTTTTGCGGATATCCCAGCTTAGATTTGTGCTTATGACCGGAGAACACTCAGTCATGCCATAGCCCTGCAATATGGCGATACCAAACTCTGCAAATAAATCAACATAATCAGGATTTAGGTACGCACCGCCACTGCAGATTGTATGAAGCCTCTCTCCAAATATTTTCTTACGGACCGGCTCTGCAGGAAGTCCTGCTGCCCTTACCTCCTCAAGCTTTCTGGCAAATGTCTCAATCATAAGAGGCACCATAAGAATCATGTCGGGAGTAAAAAGCTGTATATTTTTTGCCATGCGCATGATGGAATCATTGATGCATATTACCGAACCCAGTGAAATTCCTTTCAGAATATCCATGCTCAGACAGTATGCATGGTGTATCGGAAGCACAGACAAAATTACCGTGTGAGGTCCAATTTTCATGTCAAGGCATGTGGCATTTTCAGCCAGGTTGTTCTGCGTGAGCATTACTCCCTTGCTCTTTCCTGTTGTTCCAGACGTAAACATGATAGTGCAAAGCGCATCCTCTGCCACTGCCGGCTCGTAGCTTCCCCTATTGTCATCTATAAGCCCTTTAAACGAAAGCACCTGTGGACAATGCTCTGTACTGTTCATAGACACATACACATTTATATCATGACAGCTTTTAGCTGCGGCCTCAGCCACATCCGAACGTGCCTCATCAAATATAAGCATCCTCACATCTGCTCTGTCCAAAAGCTCACATATATCCTCTGCCGGAAGTGATGCATCGATTGGAACCGCAACACTTCCACTTTCTGTGATTGCCAGATAGGATACTATCCACTCATATGATGAAGGGCCTATTACAGCGATATGCTGCCCTTTTTTGCCAAGCTTTTCGATGGCATTGGCAAAGCTGTCTGTATCATTCTTAAGCTCACTGTAGGTTCTTGACTCCATCTCATTTTTGGATTTCTTCCATCTTATCGCATCATCCGCGCCGTAAGCTTCATTTGCATATGAAAGAATATCTGGAATTGTGTGAAATAACATATTTTCTCCTATCTGCACCCATTATGCGTCTTTTAATGTCTCAAGATAATCGATTGCTTCCTGTACTGTGCGGATTTCTGCAGCCTTTGTCTGCTCAATCTCCACATCAAAGGTGTCCTCTATCTCCCCGAGCATGCTCATGAAATCAAATGACGTAAAGCCCAGATCCTCCATAAAACGTGACTCTTCGTGCACATCTGCCGGCTGAACATCAACATAATTACAGATAATTTCCACTAATTCATCAAACATAATAATCTCCTTTTACCTAATACGTTTCCTAATCCACTACACTAATTTAATGATTTCGCCTATTGTAAGCTCAGGGTTTTCTGCACCCTTGAACATGATTTTGCACAGGTAATAGTACATATACTCAAGCTGCTTTCTTGAGACTGCCTTGACCTGATGCTCGAAGCTGAAATCCAGTCCGTTGTCCTCCGGGCGGTGCATTACCGTTAGATACATAGCCTGTGTAGTCATGCCGTTCGGGTACCACTTAGTCTTGTATTTTATATCTCCGAGGTCGTTTAAGCCCTTTTCCTTTAAGGTCATAGGCTGATATGTAAGCGACATCGGCTCATATGTAAGCCCCGCCTTTGGCTGCGGATAGGTCTTTGAGCGCAGTGCAAAGTACTCTGTCGGGTTGTAGTTTGCATGGCGGAACAGCTCGTTTTGCTTATCCCTGATGGTATACACGGCATCGATAAAGCGTACATCCTTTGAAAAGCACGTCCTAAACGGAAACGAATGAATACGTGTGCCACCTGACCTCTTCTCCTTGAGCGTCGCACGTCTGGCGATGGCATTATTTACGGAGACATCATCGAAGCCGTTTTCCTTCTGGAAAAACGTCCTTATTCCCATGAGAAGCAGACAAGCAAGCGAAACATGATATTTCTCGCAAAAATCCATAAGACGCTTTGTCGGCTCAGCCTCCAGATGAAAGATATCAAGTGCTGAGGTGACATCATCCGATGCATTGAATGCACTCCTTAGCTTGTTATCATGCATCAGTTCTCTTGCCGCATCAAGCTTTGCTGTGCCGTCGATTCCGTTGTAGATTGGCTCCGACTGTCTGATAAGCTTCTCAAAAAACTCTCTGTCCCTAAGCTGTGCCTTGCTTCCGGCTTCGTATGCCAGATCCTTTTTAAGCTGCTCGATATATGAGCACATATCCTTTGGAAAAGGTACTCCCTCATACATGGCATTGCAGTATATCTCAATAATATCCTTTAAAAATGCAATAAGTGACTGCGCATCAACCACCATGTGATGACCTAAGAAGTACACTCCATTAAAGCCATCAGGCATCTTTATCATCACGATTTTCGTCATAGGAGAGTCCTCAAACTCAAACGGCACCTGTGTCCAGCCTTGCATCTCATTCTCTGCCTCCTCCATGGTTAAATCAGTAAAATCCCTGAAATCGACAGTTCTCTCATTAAAATCCTCATCCACATCCGCAATATACTGATAGCACTCTCCATCCTTATCCCTTGTAAAGCGGATACGCATGGCCTCGTTTCTGGCATACGCGTAGTTGATTGAATCCTTTAGCACGTTCCAGTCGAGCTCCGTACCGATTGTGAGGCTTGTACCTATATTAAGCACAGCCATATTCGGACAGTACTTTGCATAGTACAAATGAAATTTTTGTGCAACCGTAATCGGATATACGTTGTGTCCCTTTCTCGTCTTCATCATCTCATAACTCCTTCCAAAAATTTATCAAGTGCATCCTCGAAAGCTTTCGTATTCTTGTAATAGCTCTCACAGTGTCCTGCCCCCTTTACTATCAGCTTTGTCTTTTGTGACGCGCAGCTTGCATAAAGCTCATCACACATGCTGCATGGCACAAATGTATCCTTATCACCATGGATAAACAAAATAGGCAGCTTCGCCTTTTGCACCTCTTTTGCGGCATTGCATTCATCAAGTCCATACCCTGCCATTTTCCTATTCACAAAATCTGCAATCTGAATCATCGGAAAAGCCGGCAGGTGGTACATGCTGTGAAGCACATGTGTAAACACAGCCTTAGGCGAGGTAAATGCACAGTCTGACACAATTCCCTTCACCTGCTCTGGCAGCTTAAGCCCACTTGCCATAAGCACCGTGGCACCTCCCATGGAATTTCCCATCAGCACTATCCTTATGTCATTGCCTGCCTTCTTAATCATCCAGTCAATCCATTTAAGTGCATCATAGCGGTCCTTGCAGCCGAAGCCTATGAACCTGCCCTCGCTTTGTCCGTGTGCCCTCGCATCTACGAGCAGCATACTATAGCCCTTCTTTAAATAATAATTGGATATGCTGCTGTAATCAGACATGGCTTCACTCGTGTAGCCGTGGAAGCATATGACAGCTTTATCCGGATTAGTGCCATCTATCCCCGGAAAATATGTGGCATGCAGTCTTAATCCATCATCAGACTTAATCCACACATCCTCATGAGCCTGTGCTCTCATCCACTCTCCGCGCGGCTTCATAAAGCTGTAATAGCTCTCCCAGTCAACCCCCGACATCTTCATCGTGCGCTCCTTCTTTGCATTGTAGCGCATCATGGTTCTCCTGTAGAAATAAGCACTGCCGCCTGCCTCTGCTGCAGCAATACCGCCTAAAACACCTGCAATTATTCCCCACTTCATCCTCATCACCTACGCCTTCTTGCTGTCTATAATCTGCTTCAGGCGAAGCGCCTTATCAATATTTCCCTCCACCTTGAGCTTGCCTGTTGTAAATGCAAGAATCGGATCAAGCCTTCCATCTGCCAGCTTGAAAAGAGTCTCAGCGCTGCATATAAAAATCGCATCCCTGTCAAAATACTCATACGGCTCCACTGCCAGCACGCCATCCTTTACCTCGGCATAAAAAATTCCCTCTGCCTCTCCTGTTATATTGAACTGAAAAGCAAGATGCTCGCTTATATCGCTCACATCAGAATCCATAAACAGTCCCTTTACCTTTGAAAACATATCTGCATAAGTCATATCAATTCTCCTTTTCGACCGTTGGTCAACCTGTTACTTAATTACAGTATCACTTTTTCGACTAGCGGTCAATATAAATATTTTCACTTTCAAACTATTCTAATATTTTTTCATAAACTATCCAAACATTTTTAAATGGGCTGTAATCGTTGCTGGTCACACTGTTAGGTGTGAACAGTAACTCATTACCAACAAAGCTTATTACCCTTGTAAAATTTCATGGAAGAATCACATGGATTGTGCTAATATATTAAAATAGACGTAAATAATAAAAGAGGAACCACTATGCCACATTCCACCAGAGAAAATTCAGAAAAATACGAGAAGATACTTGAAGCGCTAAGAACCCTTTTAGAAACCAAAAAAATATCCCAGATATCTGTAAGCGAAATCGCCCAGACAGCCGGGATAGGCAAGGGTAGCATATATTATTATTTTTCATCAAAGGAGGCTATCTTTGATGCACTTATGGCAAAAAGCTACGAGGAGCCGCTTGCCACTGCAAAGGAGCTTGCAAAGCGCACCGATATCTCTCCGTTTGTGCGCATGGCGATGATATTTCAGGCGTGCCGCAACTCCTCTGCCGCCTTTTTAAAAATCCAGTCCGATGCCGGAAACGGTGTGCAGGAGAATGCATTTTTGCACAACAAATACATCAATTACCTGATTACCGAGCTAAAGCCCGTGACAGGTGAAATCATAAGGCAGGGAGCAGCTGAGGGACTTATCGTATGCCATCAGCCTGATGCTCTTGCAGAGATTGTGCTTCTTGTGCTCGTCGTAAAGCTTGACAATACATTGATTCCGTCCACAAAAGAAGAGACCGAACAGACTATCTCAGAGCTCATCTCGCTGCTCGAGAAGGGCACTGATAATCCTGAAGGGTCTCTAAATTTCCTGCGTGTATAAGGACACTATTTATGCTTTTTTCTAAAAAAATATTGGACTATTGCTGCCGGAATGATTCCTCCCGCTAAAATCATTCCTTTTGAAAGCGCCGGTGTTTTACGTACAACGTGAGGTGACCTTTCCTTACTGTATCCTACATATATAGGCTTTTCTTCTTTGTCTGTGTAGTCTGCCTTTATATATCCGATAGCATTATCCCTATCCGGTACATATACCCTGATTATATTATCACGCATATCACCATTAAAAGCTTTATATGCTACCACTATCTCATAATCTGAGTGATGTGGCAGATACTCAAAAAAATACTGTCTGTTATCAATGCCCCATAACAAAAGCCATATCACAAATACCATAATAAGTGCTCTCATGTCTTCTTTTTCATTTGAATTTTCCATAATCAAACATGCCTCGATTTTCATTGTCTATAAACGTACTACGCTGACTCCGGCACTCTGTAGCCAGCCTCACTCATTGATTTTTCAAACTCCTCCACTGACATTCCAAGCTTCTCAGCGCCCCTGTTCACCGAATAGTCCCCATCCTGAACCGATAAGAATATTTCTGTACGACGTCCGGTCTGAATGCCAGTCTCAATTCCAGTCTCAATGCCAGTCTTAATTCCAGCCTTCATACCTTCTCTTCTTTGTTCCTCACCATACTCTTTTGCATACTCTTTTGCATATTCCATTGCGTACTTTCTTACAGCTTCACTCATAGCACCACGTCCTTCCTTTTCTTTGTAATAAGCCACTGCTTTTGACAATGTCTCGCTTTTTATCTGCTCCGGCCTGCACTGGTGAAAATCTCTCATCATACGGCCTATATCATCATTACCTTCATACCTTCCATTTACATAGATGATATGTGAACCGTC